>Ga0208562_1000127_pt1 | contig 56928 bp, 36 predicted proteins | sample June2015DPH_16_1_3_FD_184715 | JGI IMG/M metagenome (GOLD analysis project Ga0208562, IMG submission 184715) | Peatland microbial communities from SPRUCE experiment site at the Marcell Experimental Forest, Minnesota, USA - June2015DPH_16_150... | ecosystem: Environmental > Terrestrial > Soil >... | reverse complement strand
GTGGAAAAGTCTGAACGGCTGACTTTTCCACCGCGCTTGGAAATCCGGCAAAAGTCGCCGGATTTCCACATTCCCACAGCGCCGACGGCGACCCTCACCTCTCAACTGCCCAAAAGATTACACATCCTCGATTCTATCAGCGCAATAGTCTCTCAACTCTCCGGGCATACGCGGGCACTTGCATGTTCCAAAGCGGTTAACCGTCCGCCGGCCTTGCCCCTTGCGCCTCGCCATTCGCCGTTTCCCTGCCTCCCATCCCGAACCGATTCGCCGGCCATCCCGAACCGACTCGGCTGTCATCCTGAGCGCAACGAAGGATCTCCGCAGTCCCGGCTCACGGTAAACTCCGCGAAGGATCTGCTTTTACGCTACGCGTTTCATTTTGAGCGTGGGCAGGAACGGCGACTCCGGCCGCGGAGTGAGGGTTTTGAGGTTGGGATCGGGGATCAGGTCCAGCTCTTCCATCACGAGCTGGCCTACGAGTGGTTCGCTACCGGGCGGCCCGATCAGGCAACTGGCAGACATCTCTCGGTCGCCGATGGTCAGGTGAATGGCGCCGGCTTTTTCCAGTTCAACCCTTTGTTCGTTCGCGAGACGAACAACGACTTTGCCCCACCGGCGCAGACCCAGCTTTTCGACGAGTTCCTCCGGCAACAGCATCATCACAGCACCCGTGTCCACGACAGCCTCTACCTCGGCCTTCCGAACTTTTTTGCGGCTGAGCTCGCGTTCCATCCACAAATAATGATCACTCTCGTTTTCAAGACGCATTCGGACTCGGATTTCTCCCATGCCGACATTCTACTACGACTTGGGTTGGCGCGCACGCTATGCGGCCTTGGCGCCTTGGAGCAAATCGGTGAGGGCATGTCCAATCTCCGCGTGGTGAAAGACAAATCCGGAAGCTAGCAATTTCGCTGGCACAACGCGCGCGCTGGCGAGGAGCAACTCGTCGGCCATTTCGCCGAAGGCTATGCGCGCCGCAAAAGCCGGCATGGGGACAATCGTTGGGCGTCCGAGAACTTGACCCAGCGCCTTGGTGAATTCGGCATTGGTGACGGCGTGCGGCGCGACGGCATTCACGGGACCGCGAAGGGAGTCGGTTTTGAGGGCGCGAATGATCACGCGCACAAGGTCGTCAATCGAGATCCAACTGAAGTATTGTTTCCCGCTACCCACGATTCCACCCACGCCCATGCGGAACGGAAACAGCATCTTGGCCAGGGCGCCGCCGGCAGGGCTGAGGACAACGCCCGACCGCAGAACAGCCACGCGAATCCCGTGTTGCAGTGCAGGCTCCGTGGCCGCTTCCCATTCGCGGCACACTCCGGCGAGGAAATTGGAGCCGGGCGGGCTCTCTTCCGTGAGAGTCTCATCGCCGCGGTCTCCGTAATAGCCGACCGCAGACGCGGAGATGAGAACTTTGGGAGGCCGCGTCAATTGTGCCAGGCGCTCGGAAAGCAGGCGAGTGCTGTTCACGCGGCTGTCGCGGATGCGCGCCTTCCTTTCTACGGTCCATCTGCCGCCGGCAATACTCTCGCCGGCCAGATGGACCACGGCGTCGAAGCCTTCGAGGGAAGGCGCATCCAAGATGCCGGCCGCGGGATCCCAAGGGATGCTGTCTCCAGCGGCTCGCGGTGTCGATCGCACTAATCGAGTCACCCGATGGCCCTCCCCGGCGAGAGCGGGAATCAGCGCCGAGCCGACGAGCCCACTCGATCCGGTCACGAGAATGTGCATAAGCAAACCTCCTTTAGCTCGCGCCGCCCGTCGGCGCAACCCTCGAATCGCCCGGCCGACGGAAACCTAGTCGACGATATCAAACGAGACGTCAAAAATGCGGTGCTGAAACCCGACAAAGTGGCCGAAGAAGGGCGAAGCGGTGTTGGAGTAAACGTCCAAAGGATTGGAGTGGTTAGTCAGGTTGAAGCCCGACACCCCGACTCGGAACCGATGGCTCTTTAGCCACCCGATGTAGGGCACTCCAAAATCTTTGGTGACTTTCAAGTCGAGTGAGAGAAAAGTGGGGAAACGCTGGCTGTTGACCGGGCCCACATAATTTTGCAGGACATCGACGTTCGAATAGGGGAACCCCGTGTGGACATCGAAGAGAGGCGTTGCCGTGAGCCCGCGGGGAAGCTGGAAGCGGCCCCAGGTGACGACACGGTTCGGCACATTGGATGGCAGGGTCCCAAAGAAGTTCGGCCGGATGACGGGTTGCTCGAAGGGAACGAAGATTTGGCTCAGGGTGTTGATGTCGCCCCGAGTCAGGCTGTAGATATAAGACACGTTAAAATCCGAGCGCTCGCCCCGGTGGACACGCACGGTCGCCTCCAACTCGTGGTAGCGCGACGCGCCGGTGTTGGTCAGCAAAAGGACGGGATTGGCGCCGGGCAGGCTGAGTGGGTTGATGATAAACACATCGAAGGTGCGGCTGGAGAGGTAACTCAGCCGGGCCAGAACGTGCGGCCCCAATTCGCGATCGACTTCGAGGTTCCACGTCAAGTTGTAGGGCGTGCTGGACAAGTGGTGGGCGCGCGGGACGATGTGGTTCCCTTTCTCGTCGACCTTCTCGTAAACATTTTCGTAGGTGATCGGCGGCCCGAGCGGCATGCCTTGTGTATCGAAATAGGTCACCGTTCGCGTCGGATTGTTAATGAAATCACCCGCCAAAAGTGGTACGCGATCGTAGAAAACGCCGACACCGCCGCGGAAGATCGTTTTGCCGGCTTGACCGGGTGAATAAACCAATCCTGCGCGAGGTGCGAGAGCGGTGGTGGCGCCAATGATCTGGCCTGAGTAACGGAAGCCGCCGTCGAGTGCCAGGTGATCGCTCAGAATCCAGTGGTCCTGCACGAACGCCGCCCATTCATTATCCTCTACGGCGAGGTTGGCTGCCCCGGAGAAATCAATCTGCTCGGCCAGCGAGCCGTCGGCGCGCAGCAGGCGAACCGGATGCGACAGGCTTGTTCCGCTGTAATTTCGGTGAACGTAGTCCGCGCCGATTTTCAAATCATGCTTGCCCAGCCACTCGTGGCGCGGCAACTGGTAAGTTTCCGCAAACTGCTCCGCATGACTCGTTCTTGTCCACGCGTTGAAGTAGTCGCCCTCGTCGCCGTTCGGCGTCACCAGCATGTCCGCGGGCCCTTGCCCGTGGGCGTAGCTGTCGAACTCGGTGAATTGCACCAGCGTCGTGGCCACGCCGCCCGAATGGAGAAGATACCGGTCCGTGGCCGCGATGAACACGCCCCGCTGGCCATAGTTCGAGGACGCGGATTGTGGAATCAGCGCCGAGATGTCAGCGAATTCCTTCCGCAGCGGGAAGGAATTTACGTTGACTGTCATCAGATGATTGGGGGAGAAGATATACTGAAAGCTCGAAAACGAAGTGAATCCCTCGGTCCTGATTTCATTCTGAGGCCAAGCTAGGCCGCGCACGGGCTGCTTCACCAGATCGTAGGTGAAGGACTCGGAGAAATTGAGCCGGTTTGCCAACACCGGCCCGGTGAATGACAAGCGCGGTTCGTCGTCCCCGATCCCGACCAGATCACCGCTGCGAAATCGAGGGGTGGGGATGAAATCATTGAGTTCGTAGTGCCATTGGCTTGAGGGAGGTTTGGTTTCAATGGTGGTCAGGCCGCCGGTAAACCGCCCGTAGGCGGAGTTGTAGGCGCTTTTGTAGACCTCAACTGATTCGATAGCGTCCAGCGGAACGTCAATCGCAAAAGTTCCCGTCACAGGATCCACCGTATCGGCCGAATCAACGAGCAACATGCCCTGAGCTTCGCTCATGCCCTTAATGGAAATGCGGCCGTCGGGCAGACGCACCACCCCGGGCACGAGGGGCAACGAGGCTTTGAATTTGTGTTCCGCCAACGGCAACGCTTGGAGTTGTGGGGCAGTGAGTCTTGCCGGCGGAGCGGTGGCTTGCTGAGCGACCGTCGAGATCTTTTCATGCACTTCGACTTTTTCCCGCACCACTACTTCAAGAGGCAAGACAAGCTGCATCAAGGGGACGGGCTGGTCGGTAATGGCGATATTTTGCTCGGCGATCGGCTGATAGCCGACCGCCGCGCAAACCAGGTTGTAGGTGCCTGCCAACAATCCCGGAAAGCCGAAGCGCCCTTTTTCATCGGTGGTTTGTGAGAGACCTTCCTCCGGCAAAATGCCGGGGCGCGCGCTCGTAAGAGTGCAAACCGCACCCGTGATGGGCGCGCTCTTTTCGTCAACCACTTCACCGTTCAGATCCTGCGTTCCGGGCAGGCCTAAAGCCATCGGCGAGTGCGCGGCTAACAGCATCGAGCTCACACACGCCGTCCATGCTAAGCGACGAATCCTCCCGTAAAGCATATATGCTTTTGATGCGAGAAGGCCCTTCAACGCCACTGGCGATGGACAGTTCATCTTACGGGACGATGCAGCCGAGCAGGGAAGGGTCATTCGCGTCAGATGGCGCCTGCCGTGAACCGGGTGGGGCGGCCCCGTTCAAGCATCCAAGCCTCAGTCGTTCGATTATACTTCCTTCCATTGAAACCCCCGAAAACTTTGCCTGCACGAGGGAGAGCGCGCGCCCCGAACGGAAGAAGCGTTGCGGTAACATCGTGTGTCGCGTCCTACTCTCCAGCGGCAATGCCGAGGGATTTCATCTTGCGATAGAGATGACTGCGCTCCAGGCCCAGGACTTCGGCGGTGCGGCTCATGTTGCCGTGATTTTCTTCCAGCTTTCTCAGAATGTAATCGCGCTCGTAAGCGGCGCGCGCTTCCTGGAGGCTGGAGAATCCGCCACTCGAACTCCGGGTGCCGGACCCGGCCGACGAGCTGGCGATTCTCACCCGCGCCGTGTCTTGTTGCAGACCCGGTGGCAGGTGCCGCACTTCAATCACATCGCCCGCCCCCATGATCACCATGCGCTCGACCAGGTTCTTGAGTTCGCGAACGTTGCCCGGCCAGCGGTAGCGCATCAGGATTTCGAGCGCCGCCTCCGACAGGTGCTTCGGTTTGCGCCCGTAGGCGCGCGCGAATTCTGACAAGAAATAATGGGCGAGCGTAGGAATATCGTCCCGGTGCTCGCGCAGGGGCGGAACGAAGAAGGGAATCACATTGAGGCGGTAAAACAGGTCTTCGCGGAAGTTGCCCTTCTGAATTTCCTCGTCCAGGTTCTTGTTCGTAGCCGCGATCACGCGGACGTCGACGGTCAGGTTCTTGGCGGTGCCGATGGGAGTAAAGCGCTGCTCTTCGATCACGCGCAGCACTTTGGACTGCGTGCGCAGGCTCATGTCGCCCACTTCGTCGAGGAAGAGAGTTCCGCCGTGGGCTTGCTCGAATTTTCCGGTCTTATCTTCCACGGCTCCGGTGAAGGAACCTTTGACGTGTCCGAACAGTTCGCTCTCGATCAATTCCTCGGGGATGGCCGCGCAATTCACTTCGACGAAGGGCTTGTCCGCCCGTTTGCTCATTTCGTGGAGTGCGTGGACGACCAGTTCTTTTCCCGTCCCGCTCTCGCCGTAGACCAGGACGCGGCCCTGGGTGGGGGCGGCCAGCGCGAGCTGCTGGCGCAAGGCTTTCATCGGGATGCTGTCGCCGATGATGCGATACTGGCCGTGAAGCTCTTCGCGCAGGGATCGATTCTGGGCCGCGAGTTGCAGTTGCTCGAAGGCGTGCTTCAGAATGAGCAGCGTTTTTTCAATCGAGAGAGGCTTTTCAATAAAGTCAAACGCGCCCAGCTTGGTGGCGCGCACGGCGGTCTCGATGGTGCCGTGGCCCGAAATCATGATAACCACGGGAGGGTCTTCGAGCGTCTGAATTTTTTCCAGCGCCTCCAAACCATCCATGCCCGGCAGCCAAATGTCGAGCATCACGACCTCGGCGCGCTTTTTGCTCAGCCACCCGAGACAGTCTTCCCCGCTCTCGACCGCCGCGACCTCGTAGCCTTCGTCCTGAAGAACCGAGGTCAGCGACTGACGGATTCCAGGCTCGTCATCCACCACCAGAATGGAGCGCATGAGAACAATTATGAATTATGAATGATGAATTATGAACGAATTTCCGCCGGCGCCAGCATTCGGGACTAATGATGCTGTTTGGGCCGTCGGGATCTTCGAGTCTCGGCATATATGCATGGCAGATAATTCATAATTCAGAATTCATAATTCCGCGTTTCCCGGGGCACGTTCCACCGGCAGTTCGATCGTGAATTTCGCGCCGGCCGGCCGGTTGTCTTCGACCCGAATCGTCCCATGATGCTCGGAGATAATCCTGCTGACGATGGCGAGTCCTAAGCCGGTGCCGCGCTGCTTGGTGGAGAAATAAGGCAGGAACAGTTTTTCCATGGCGCCGGGCGCGATGCCCGGCCCGCTGTCGGCGACCACCAGCTCCACAACATCGCGCTCCGCGTCCAGCGCGGTGCGTACCCAGATTTCCTTGGGCACCGATGCTTCCACGGCCTCGGCCGCGTTGTCGATCAAGTTGACCACGGCACGCTTCATCTGTTCCGGGTCAGCCTGAATGACCGGGAGGTCGGCCGCGAGTTCCCTGTGGACCTCGATCCCTTTCAGCCGGCCATCGAAGACGTTGAGGGCGTTCTCGATGATATCGTTCAGGGACGACGGCACAGGTTGCGAGGCAGGGAAGCGCGCGAAGCTCGAGAACTCGTCCACCAGGTTCTTCAGCGTCGCGACTTCGCGATCGATCAAGGTGGCGCTCTCGGCCACCGCCGTCACCAGTTCCGGTGACGCGGCGCCGGGCCCGTTGCGTTCCATCAAACGCTGGATGCGCTCCGCGGAAAGTTGGATGGGCGTGAGGGGATTCCTGATCTCATGGGCCACGCGCTGCGCCACCTCACGCCAGGCTGCCGCTTTCTGCGCGCGTAATAGCTCCGAGAGGTCTTCGACCACCAGGACTGAGCCCACGGCGCCGTGCTGCGCCCGGATGGAGGAAAGAGTGAGCGCGGCGAAAACAAAACGCCCGTCCAAGTCCAGTTCCGTGTAGCGAGTTACGGTCCCCTGCCGCGCGGAGCGGCGCAGCAATTGTGAGATTTCGCGCGCGTTCTCGGCGCTGAACAGGTCGGTCAGCTTGCGAGCCACCTTCGTTTTCTCCTCGCCAAAGAGTCGTGCCGCGGTCGAGTTGACCTCGGTGATCCGCCCTTGGGGGTCCAAGGAGATGACGCCGCTGGGAATGTTTTCGAGGATGGCCTCCATGGTGTTGCCGCGCTCTTCCAATTCGCGGTTGGCGCGCTGCAATTCCTCGGCGGCCCGCTCGATCGCCAGGCGGCTTTCTCGTAGTTGCCGGGTCATGTCGTTGAACGAGTGAATGAGCGTCCCCAGCTCACCATCGGAGCGCGCCGCCACCTGGTATTCCAGATTGCCCTTGGAGATTTCCTGCGTGCCTTCGGCCAAAGCTTGGATGGGCACGGTCACCTGCTTGGAGACGAACATGGCAAACCAGGTCGCCACAAACAAGATGAGAAGAGTGAGCAACAGCAGCACCGAGAGATCGATGCGCTTTACCGCTTTTCGCTGACGGCTCAGCTCGTTGTACTTCTGCGCCTCGCGCTGAATCTCGTCCGCGACTCTTCGGATGTTCGCCGGCAGGCGCGCGACTCCAACCACCGTGCCCAGCGACTGGCCTCCCGGTGCTGCCATGCGCCTTGCGGCAAGGAATAATTCTTCGTTCGCTGACCGCAAGCGCCCGCTGGCGCCCGCATCCGCCATCGGGCCGGAAGCGATCTGAGGGAGGGCCGAGATAACCTCGGCAGGAGCGGGAGAGCGATCGCCGGCTCGAGCCAAAAAGCGGCCCTGCGGGTCAAACCACAAGACGGACATGAGACTGCGCGTTGCTGCTTCCTGGGCGAGAAAATCCGCGGCCGCCGCGGTCTCACCTTTCGCCATGGCTTCGCGCAGTTCGGTGTTCTGGGAAACGTGGCCGATCTCGTGAACCGCGCGCTGCTCGGCAAGCGCCTGGGTTTGCTTCACAATCTCGATGGCATCGCCGCGAACGATGTCAAACGGGATGCCAAACCATTTGTCGATACTCCGGTTCAGCAGCCCGTAAGCGAAGGCGAAAAGAAAACACACCGGCACCAAGGAGAGGGCCAGGAAGGCGACCACCATCTTGGTCTTGAACCGGGACCCCAGCCTGGCCTGCCGGCGCTCCACGTAAAGCTTGAGCAGGATGCGCGCCAGAATCAGAGCAAATATTACGAAAGCAAGGAAAATGATCGCGGATAGTACCAGGAGAAGAATCGTCTCCTGGGCGCTCGAGGGATGGATAAAATTCAGGTCGAGGGACGCTTGGCTCCAACCCATGAAGAGGAGCAGCGGCACCAGAATAAGGAGCGCGATCAAAACGGCGTTGCGCCGGTGGGGTTGATTCGGATTCATCGTGTCTTTCATCGAGGCGCGCAACCGGCGCTGACCGTCTCGCCGGTGTCCCGGGCGGCAGTCGAAGCCGTGAGCCTCGGCGTTTCGCCTCTTGCCAGATACTGCCTGGCCTCGTCCTGGGGCAGAAACTCCGCGAGAGGACATTCGCCGCACAGCGCGACTTGCCGCTTGCAGTACTTCTTGCCCACCTCCACCAACAGTGCATGATACTCGTTGAACAGCGTTTGGTCAGCGGGCAAATACCGGTGCAAGAATTCCTGGACTTGGGCGTAGCCGGCGCGCGGAGGCACCATCCCGTGCCGAGCCAGTATGCGCCGCGTGTAGCTGTCCGCGACAAACACCGGGTGACGTCCGGCGTAAAGCAAAATAGCGTCCGCCGTTTCCGGCCCCAGTCCCTTGACTTCCAAGAGCCGGCGCCGCAGTTCCGCCGCCGGTAGCGCAAACATGACCGTCAGCGAACCGTCACACGCGCCTTCGAGCCACGTCAGGAAATTTCGAATCGTGCGGGCCTTTTGCCGATAGAAGCCGGCAGACCGGACGCAGCTTGCAAGCTCACTGAGGGAAGCGTGCTTGAGTTCGGCGAGAGTCAACAGTCCATTCTGTTTGAGTTTTTTCAGAGCCAGCGCGGCATTCTGCCACGCCGTGTTTTGCACCAGGATGGCGCCCACAATCACCTCTAGACGCGTTCGCGCCGGCCACCACCCTTGCGGACCTAAGGCGCGAAGCAACTTTTCGAAATACCCTCGGAGCGCATCCCTGGCAGGCTGATGAAAAATGTCATCCTGACGAGCCGCTTCGCTCCGCCCTGCACCAGACGGTGCGGGGCTGCGCTCAGTGTCGGAATGACAGCGAACGGGCTCAGAATGAAAAGCGAAGGGCTCAGAATGAAAAGCCAAGGGCTCAGAGCCTGCCCTGAGGGGAGGGATGACGCCGCCGGGAAGTCTTTTCACCAGCCTGCCAGGTGCCGTCGGCCATGACACTTCTGAAGATTCCATATCTGAAAACTTATCCTTCCGCTTTGACGAAGTCAATGCTTGACCACGAGCTGGGTGCGCGACATGAGCGTGACGAAACGCTCCGCTGCGGTCGTGGTGAATTTGCGAAGCATCCGCTTCCCCCGAACGCCCGGCCCCGAATCCCGACGCTCCGGTTTCGTTTCAGGTGAACGGGACGAGTTTGGCTTCGTTCTTGGGTTCGTTGGGTTCGTTTTTTGGGTTCGTTCCAAATCGACTTCCTTTAGTTTCAACAACATGGTGGCTTCGAACCTCATCTTTTAACATTTTTTCTCAACCTGCCTCCGTTGGGGCAGAATTTGGCTTCGTTCTTGGGTTTGTCGGGTTCGTTCTTGGGTTCGTTCCAAATCGACCTCCTTTAGTTTCAACAACATGGTGGCTTCGAACCTCATTTTTTAACATCTTTTTTTCAACACTGTCGAAAGCGTGGCACGGGCGTCCCGCCCGTGAAGAGCCATGGGCAAGATGCCCATGCCACTCGCCACTGTTCTGCGGAGTTTCCAATTTTGGTTCTCGAGGGGAGCCCAGGGTTTGCGCGCACACACCCAACCTCCATCGCGCGGCCACCCTCCCCCTTGGCCCACCCGCCGTGGTGAGACCCTGAAATGGCCGTGGTTATACTTCAAGTATAACAGGCGCCTCCGGTTTGTCAAGAAGAAAAGCTAATCCAAAATCGATCTCACTCCGGTTTCCAGCTCGGCATACGTCCCGGCGTGTGCGGCACGCCGGCAGCGTCCAAGGATCTTTCCAAACTGGCGAGGTCCACTTCCACGAGCGTCCGCAATTTTTCGAGCGCCGGAGCGAACTGCTGGCTCGCGTACTTGTACTCACTGATCTGCGTCGCGTTCGGTTTGGCCGTAGACATCCTCTGGGCGCTGACGATTCTGCCCACGCGCTGTTGGAGGGAGGGCGGGGTGTTTTCCTGGTGCTCGGCCGCCACCGGGTCGCCGCGCAGCTCCATCAGGAGCTCGCGGAGTCGCTTTTGTAATCCAAGTGTTGTTTCGCGCAGCTTCAGGTCAGCTCGGGGTGTTTGATCGATGCCTTGCCGGATCAGGCCCAATCGCGTTTCGGTGCTGGTGGCCACGTCCAGAGCTCCGGCGATGGCTCCCTGAAGCCGAGCCGCTTTTTGCTGAAATGCCTCGAGCGCCGCGCGGTCTTCGGGCGACATCTGCTGTGTGCCGTCCGCGATCACCTCGAAAGATTGCGGCTCGCCTGCGGGCGTCACCACGCCATTCATGCGCTCCGCCATGGAAACGGTGAATTTCCCTGGCATGACCAGCGGTCCCGATGGCGGCCTGCGGAACGGGTTTTCCTCTTCTTCTTCCCCACCTCGGCCGGGCCGCGCCTCGGGGATCGTCGGTGGCGGGAAGCGCAAGTCCCAGCTCACGCGATGCATTCCGGCAGTCACTGGCCCCTCGACGCGCCGCACCAGGTTCCCGAAAGAATCGGTGATCGTGAAAACCATTGCCGCCGGTTCTTCCACGGCTTCCTCGCGGAGATCTTTCAAGGAGGGATAAGTGGGAGTCTTGGCCGACTTTTCAGCTTCGCGCTCGGCTTCCTGACGCTGTTCCTTCTTGGTCTTCACGGCGTCCTTGAGGTAATAGGTAAACGTCGCGCCGAAGGGCGGGTTGGACGCTTCGTAAAAGCCTTCGCCCAAGTGACTCTTTCCGCGGCCGCCCAGAGGATCGGACTGAAGGTAGAGCAGCGCGTCTCGCACCGAAAACAAGGTGGTGGGTTTGCTCAAGGTGTCCGGCTTGGCGGCTCGGAGCGATGAGTAGTCATCCAGAATGTAGATGCCGCGCCCAAAAGTGGCCAGCACCAGATCGTTCATCTGGGGCTGAATGACGACGTCGCGCACCGGAATGGTGGGTAAGCCGCCGCGCAAGCGCGTCCACTTCTGTCCTCCGTCGTTCGAGAAATAAATCCCGAACTCAGTGCCGACAAACAGGAGATTCGCATCCACCGGGTCCTCGGCGATGGCCAGCACTGGGCCGTTCGCCGGCAAATTGTTGGCGAGGGAAGTCCAAGTCTTAGCGGCGTCCGTGCTCTTCAGCAGGTACGGCTTGAAGTCCTCCATCTTGTGATTATCAAACGATGCGTAGACCGTGTTCGCGTCGTGGCTCGAAGCCACAACGCGACTCACATCAGTGCGCTCCGGCACGCCCGTCAATTTCTCAATCTTCCGCCAATTCGCCCCGCCATCTTCGGTGGCGTTGATCAGGCCGTCGTCGGTGCCGATGTAGATCACTCCTTCTTTGAGGGGTGATTCGGAGATGACGCTGGCGTTGCCGTAGAAGGCGGTCGATTCGTTCTTCGCCACCGCCTCGGGAGGCCAAACCTTGCCCATCACCGGCAGCGAGTTGCGATCGATTTGTCGGGTCAGGTCGCCGCTGATGGCGCGCCAGGAGTCGCCGCGATCGTCGCTGCGGTAGAGAATGTTGGAGCCGAAATAAAGCCGCGTGTGCGAATGCGGGCTGATCAGAATGGGCGAGTCCCAGTTCCAGCGCAGCGGTGCCGAGCCCGGCTCCTCTGCGGGCACGATGTCCACGCGCTCGCCGGTCTTCCGATCGTAGCGGACCAGTCCGCCGTTTTGCAGTTCCGAATAAACCGTGTTGGGGTCCTCAGGATCGATCTGCGACCGGAACCCGTCGCCGCCCTGGGTGACGAACCAGTCGGAGTTCACGATCCCCGCCTGGCTGCGCGTTCGCGATGGCCCGCCTTCGCTTAAGTTGTCCTGCGTTCCTCCGTAGACGTAATAGAACGGCGCGTTGTGATCGACGGCCACGTCGTAATACTGGCCGAGCGGCAGATTGGCCTTGAAGATCCAGTTCTCGCCGCGATCGAAGCTTTCATAAAGTCCGCCGTCGCAGCCGACCAGATAGAAATTTGTGTCATTGGGATCGATCCAGATGACGTGATTGTCCACGTGTTTGGAACGCGTGTTGAGCGTGTGCATCGTCTTGCCGCCGTCGTCCGACACCATGATCATCACGCCCATCACGTAGATCCGGTCCTCATTCTTCGGGTCGACGAAGAGCGTGGCGTAATACATCGCACCCTGATCGTATTCGTTGCGGCGTTCCCAGGTGGCGCCACGGTCGGTGGAGCGGAAAATCCCGCCCTTCTTCTCGGCGGCTTCCACGGTGGCGTAAACGACGTTGGGATTCGTCGGCGCCACGGCCAGCCCGATGCGGCCCATGTTGACGCTAGGCAGGCCGGATTTCAGCTTGTTCCAGGTAGCGCCCGCATCGGTGGACTTGTAGATGGCCGATTCCGGCCCGCCATCGATGAGCGTCCAGACGTGACGCCGCCGCTGGTAAGACGCCGCATAGAGCACGTCGGCATTCCCGGGTTCCATCACCACGTCGGTCACGCCCGTGTTCTCGCTGACCGAGAGAATATTTTTCCAGGTCTTGCCGCCATCCGTGCTCTTGAAGAGGCCGCGATCGCCGCCCGGTCCCCAGAGCGGTCCCTGCGAGGCAACGTAGATGACGTCTGAGTTTCTCGGATCGATCAAAATGCGCGCGATGTGCTCCGAGTGCTTCAGGCCCATGTTTTTCCAGGTCTTGCCGGCATCGTCGGACCGGTAAACGCCGTCGCCGTAGCCAACACTGCGCTGGCTGTTGTTTTCTCCCGTACCGACCCAGACCACCGCCGGGTTCTTCGGATCGAGCGCCACCGTGCCGATGGAATACGAACCCTCTTTGTCAAACACCGGCGTCCATGTGGCGCCGTCGTTCATCGTTTTCCAGACTCCGCCCGAGGCCACGGCGATGTAATAATGGGCGCGGTTCGCCGGATCGACGGCGATCGAGACAATGCGTCCGGAAATGAACGCTGGGCCGATGGAGCGAAACTCCAGGCCGGCAAATGGATCTTTGGGCTTTGTCTCGCCCTGTTCCGGAGCGGCAGCTTCGCCCTGGCTTGCCTGATGCGGGGTTTTGCCTTGCTGCGCAAGCACCACACCGGGCACAACAAACAGCGTGACGAACAAGATGGCGCGATCGAGTTTCACGGTTTTGCTCCCCTCTCCTGATTCTGATTGCATTTGGCCGGATAGGCTACTATGCGGCCCTGTGTATGTCCAGACGCATCCGACGTCAGGCGTAGGGCCGAGCGGCGCTCGGCCAAGGCAGAAGGCAGAAGGCAGAAGGCAGAAGGCAGAAGGCAGAAGGCAGAAGGCAGAAGGCAGAATCCACCTTCGAAGATGTTTTTGCTGCCTACTGCTTTGTGCCTACTGCCTACTGTTCTTTACTGCTTTCTGCCTACTGCACACGGTATCTGCTAGTGAAAATAAATCTTCGCCGAGCTGCGGTTTTTGTGATATAAGGGACACATGAAACGCTGGCTCGCCATCACGATCTTGCTGGCGGGTTTCCTGTTTGCATTACCCTGTACAGTTTATTGCGGCGCGTCGGCGCGCTCAATCGGCTCGGCACCGGCGAGAATTGCAGGCGCGGCGCCGATGCGAATGTTGGCATTCAGCGCGCCGGTTCGCGGGACGCTGATCGCGCTTAGGGGCCGGCCGTTGCCGGTGCGCGTAGCACGCGTGGCACCTGCGCGCGCGCCATCGAGGCGTGTCGCTGGGGGCTATTTCCCCGGAAGCGCGTGCTCCAGCAATCCTTCTTACTCGGGCTCGTTTTACTGTAGTTCCCAGTTCGGTTCGGTTTTCGGACATCGTCGGCCTATTTACGGCGGCGGGACGTTCGTGCCTATTTATTGGGGCTCGCCGCTCGGCAACGAGACAGAAACGGAAGCCCAGCCGACCGTGCCCGAGCCAGAGAGCTCGCTTGCGGGCCAAGTCCAGGCGTTGACGGACGAAGTTGAGTTGCTGCGTCAGGAACAGGAGGCGCGCCTCGAACCCCGCGCCTACGCTCCGGCGCCCAAGCAGGCGAATGTGCCACCCGAAGCCGTTGTGGAGAGACGGCCGGCGACTACCTTCGTCTATCGCAATGGGCAACAACTCGAAGCGCAGAACTATGCCATCCTCGGAAAAACGCTCTGGGTTTTTGGGGAGCAGTCGACCAAGAAAATCCCGCTGGCCGATCTCGACCTTGACGCAACCCAGAAGAAGAATGAAGACCGCGGCGTCGAATTCGTTCCCCCCAGCGGCGAATAGCCACTTTCCGATTGAGTGATTGAGCGATTGAGCGAGCGGGCGATTGTGTCTCGGGCTGAGCGATTGAGCGATTTGGTGGTCGGGCGATTTGAAAGCCTTTCATTCACCCAATCACTCAATCACCCGATGACACAGTAGTTTCACCCAATCACCCAATCGCCCGGTACCTCGAATCGTCTTGACATTGATGGCCGAGTTTTCTACGATGGCTGCAAGTGGGGGTGCGCGCAGTTGCATGTCCGAGCCTTGAGGAGGGGACGAGTCAGTATTTTGTTTGCCGTAAGAGGTCGTAGCCAGCGAGGGACTAAGAATGTCCGGTAAGCTAGGGGAAATCCTTCTTAAGGAAAACCTGATTTCTGCCGACCAATTGAAGCAAGCCCTCGAGCACCAGAAGACGAGCGGCGGGCGGTTGGGGAATTCCCTGGTCAAGCTGGGGTTTCTGAGCGACGACGAAGTCACGGCCATTCTCTCTCGCCAGTACGGCGTGCCGTCCATCAATCTCGGTTACTTCGAAGTTGACGCCAGCGTCATTAAGTTGATTCCGATGGAAACGGCGATGAAGTACCAAATCCTGCCGCTGAGCCGCGTCGGATCGTCGTTGACGGTGGCGATGGTGGATCCCACCAACGTCTTCGCCATGGACGACATCAAGTTCATGACCGGATTCAATATCGAACCGGTTGTAGCGTCCGAGACCGCCATCACGGAGGCGATCAAGAAGCATTATGGGAGCGTTGAGGACGTTGAGCGCAAGAAAGAGATCGAGGAAATTGTCAGCTTCATCGATGAAGGGCAGGCCGAGAGCGTGGAGCTCGAGGCCGAAGACGAAGCGGGCCTCAACCTCGCCGAACTGGAAAAAGCGGCGGAAGAAGCGCCGGTCATCAAGTTGGTGAACTACATTTTGACCGACGCGGTGAAGCGCGGGGCGAGCGACATCCACATGGAGCCGTACGAAAAAGAGTACCGCGTGCGCTACCGGATTGACGGAATGCTGGCGACGATCATGAACCCGCCCAACAAGCTCCGTGACGCCATCATCAGCCGCGTGAAAATCATGTCGAAGCTCGACATTTCGGAAAAGCGCCTGCCCCAGGACGGTCGCATCATGATCAAGATGATGCACAACAACAAGAAGAAGCAGCTTGATTTCCGCGTGTCCGTTCTGCCCACCCTGCACGGCGAAAAAGTGGTGATGCGGCTGCTCGACAAAGAAAACCTGCGGCTCGATATGACCAAGCTGGGCTTCGAGCAAGATTCGCTGACCAAATTTCAGAAGGCCGTTTTGAAGCCCTACGGCATGGTTCTGGTGACGGGGCCTACCGGAAGCGGCAAGACCAACACCTTGTATTCCGCCATCGCGCTGTTGAACAAACCCGACACTAACATCGTCACGGCGGAAGATCCGGTGGAATTTCAGTTGCCGGGAATCAACCAGGTCCAGATGAAGGAGCAGATCGGGCTGAACTTCGCCGCCGCACTACGTTCCTTCCTGCGGCAGGATCCGAACATCATTCTGGTGGGCGAGATCCGCGACTTTGAGACGGCGGAAATCGCCATCAAGGCGGCGCTCACCGGGCACTTGGTGCTCTCGACGTTGCACACCAACGACGCGCCGTCCACGATTTCGCGCCTGATGAACATGGGCATTGAGCCTTTCCTGGTGGCGACTTCGGTGCACTTGATTTGCGCCCAGCGTTTGACGCGCCGGATTTGCGCCGACTGCAAGGTAGAGGATGAAGTGGGCCCGCAGGTGCTCATCGACGCCGGCTACACCCCGGAGGAAGTCAAGACAACCAAAGTGTACAAGGGCGTCGGCTGCGCGACTTGCGGGAATAAGGGCTACAAAGGCCGCGTGGGGTTGTACGAAGTGCTGGAGATCACGGACGAGCTGCGCGAATTAATCCTGGTGGGCGCTTCGGCGCTGGAATTAAAACGTAAGGCGATCGACCAGGGCATGATCTCACTGCGCCGAAGCGGGCTGATCAAGGTCAAAGCCGGACAGACCACCTTGGAAGAAGTGATTCGCGAGACGGTGCTTTGATTGTGGCAGTGCTGTCATCTTGGCGCGTTGAGCGCCGCTTCAAATGACAACGGAGTGTGGAAATGCCGATACCTTCGCTGAGTGATTTGCTGAAACGCATGGTAGACACGGGAGGATCGGATCTCCACATCACCACCAACTCCCCGCCGCGCATCCGCGTCCACGGAGAACTGAATCCTTGCGAAGACCTGCCGGTGCTGAGTCCGGCCGAAACCAAACAGTTGGCTTACAGCGTTTTGACCGACGCTCAAAAACACCGCTTTGAAGAGACGCTGGAGCTGGATTTTTCTTTCGGCATCAAAAACATCGCGCGCTTCCGCGGCAACCTGTTCAATCAGCGGGGCGCGACGGCGGGCGTTTTCCGAGTCATTCCTTTTGAGATCAAGAGTTTCGAGCAATTGCAGCTCCCCAACGTCCTGCGCAGACTTTGCGAAAAGCCGCGCGGCTTGATTCTGGTGACCGGCCCCACGGGCAGCGGCAAGTCCACGACTCTGGCGACGATGCTGGACCTCATTAATCAGACGCGCCACGAGCACATGATCACCATCGAAGATCCCATCGAGTTTATTCATCCCCACAAGAAATGCCTGGTGAATCAGCGCGAGGTGCATTCCGACACGCAGTCGTTCGCCAACGCCTTGCGCGCCGCCCTTCGCGAAGACCCTGACGTGGTGCTGATCGGCGAGATGCGCGACCTCGAAACCATCGAGGCGGCCCTGCGCATCGCCGAAACCGGTCACCTGACGTTCGGGACCTTGCACACGAACTCCGCGTCGTCGACCATCAACCGAATTATTGACGTTTTCCCGGCCCACCAGCAGTCCCAGATTCGAGCCCAGCTCTCCTTGGTGCTCGAAGGCATCATGTGCCAGGCGCTCTTGCCCAAAGCCGACGGCAAGGGCCGGGCGATGGCCATGGAGATTCTGGTGCCCAACCCTGCCATTCGCAACCTTATCCGCGAGGACAAAATCCACCAGATTTATTCCTCCATGCAAACCGGGCAGGACAAGTTCGGAATGCAGACCTTTAACCAGTCTCTGTGTACGCTGTACCAGATGAAACAGATCAATCTGGAGACGGCCATGCTGCGGTCCAGCAATCCGGATGAATTGCAGGACATGATCAACCGCGGCGGCGCCCCGGGCGCCACCGCACCGCGTCCCCAGACGCCGTATGCTCAGGCAAGACGGTAGCTGTAGGAGTGTTTGTAGAGTTTAGAATATCTTCAGGCGGATATGGAACAAGTAATGATTCGGAGGTGAGTAATGCCTCAGTTCGAATACCGAGGAACTTCCCGCACGGGCCAGACGATTACTGGAGTTGAGATGGCAGCAACCCGGGAAATGCTCGATGCGTCGCTGCGGCGCAAGCAGATTACGCCCACCAAGATCGTGGAGAAGGGCCGCGAGATCGCCATCCCCAAGCCCAAGGTAGGGGGAAAAGTCACACCTAAGGAACTGGCTGTCTTCACCCGCCAATTCTCGGTGATGATTGACGCCGGCTTGCCCCTGGTGCAGTGCCTGGAAATTCTTTCCGGCGCGCAGGAGAACCAAGGTTTCAAGAAGGCGCTGGCCGGCGTCCGCGCTTCAGTGGAAAGCGGTTCGACACTGGCTAACGCCATGCGGCAATATCCGAAGATCTTTGATGATCTCTACGCGAACATGGTTGAGGCCGGAGAGACGGGTGGTATTTTGGACACGATTTTGCAGCGCCTCTCGTCCTACATCGAAAAAGCAGTGAAGTTGAAGCGCGCCGTTCAGTCAGCACTGATCTATCCCATCGCCGTGGTCCTGATTGCCGGCGGCGTCATCTTCCTCTTGATGTGGAAGGTGGTGCCCATCTTCGCCACGCTGTTCGCCGGGCTGGGCGTGGAGCTTCCTTTGCCGACGAAAATTGTGATGGGCACGTCCAGGGCGGTCGGAACCTTCGCGCTCCCCATGATCGTCGCCATCGGTTTCGGCATCTGGGGCTTCAAGGCCTACTATGGGACGCCCGGCGGCCGCATGATCATTGACACCATCGTCCTGAAGCTCCCCCTGCTCGGCAACTTGATGCGGAAGATCGGCGTGGCTCGCTTCACCCGCACGTTGGGCACGCTCATCACCAGCGGCGTTCCCATGCTGGAAGCCATGGATATCACGGCGCGAACGTCAGGGAACGCCGTGATTGAGAAGGCCATCCAGAGCGTTCGCAAGGCCATTGAAGGCGGCCGCACCATTGTCGATCCGCTGCGCGAAACCGGCGTTTTTCCGAACATGGTCGTGCAAATGATCGGCGTCGGCGAACAGACCGGCGCGCTCGACGCTATGCTCCAGAAAGTGGCCGATTTCTACGAAGACGAAGTGGACGCGGCGGTGGGCGACCTGCTGACCGCCATGGAGCCCATGATCATCCTGGTCCTGGGCGTCGTGGTGGGCGGCGTCGTCATTTCCTTGTACTTGCCGCTGTTCTCCTTGATCGGCAAGTTGGCAGGCTAAGGAGAATTCCAACGACTCATTTCTCGAAGCCCCGGGGCCTGGCCGGAGGCCCCGGGTATCGATTGCCGCTCGAAACAGACAGAACCTTCTCAACTGAGCAGATCGCTGACCGTCCAGTGCCGCCCAGGCGCTGTGCTTGTTTTTGGCGCTTCCTGCTCCCTATAATTCACTGAACGCTCATGGAATCCCGCGAAGAACTCAGTGTCTGGCTGCCTTGGGTCATCAAAATCCGCTTCGTCATCATCAGCTTTGTTTTCGCGATTGATTTTGCCCTGCGCGAGCTGGTTCCAGACCCTACGAATCTGGTGTCGATTCGGTGGTTGGGGTTTGCCATCATTCTCTGGTACGTGGTCAGCCTCTTCTTCCTGATCTACAACCAGCTCAGCCGAGACTATCTACTTCAGGCCTACCTTCAGCTTCTATCGGACATCATCATCATTACGTCGATCGTTCACATCACGGGCGACCTGGAGAGCCATTACACGTCGCTCTACCTCCTGGTGATCATTCTGGCGAGCATTCTTCTTCCCCGGACCAGCGCTTTCCTGGTGGCCGCCGTCAGCTTCGTCTTCATGGGGGCGCTCCTCGAACTGGCTTATCTGCCCAACATCTATCGCGATTTTTTTGAACGATTCCCTCAGCTCGCTGTTCTCCAGAACCCTACCAACGTGGATTTAGGGACTTTGCAAGTCAAGATTTTCGTCAGTCTTTTTGGCTTTTTCGCCGTGGCCTATCTCTCCAGCTACCTTGCCGAACGCCTTCGGCAGGCGGGCGCCGAGTTGCGCGAGAAAAGCGGCCAAGTGGCAAGCTTGCAGGCTTACACCGAAAACATCATCCAGAGTATGCGCGATGGCCTGATCACGACGGACTTGGCCGGTAAAATCACGGAAATCAACCCTGCCGGCGCAGCCATCCTCGGACGGGAAGCGCAACAGCTCAAGGGCGAGTTGATTTCGAAGGTGTTTCGAAATCTCGAGTCCGATGGTGAATCCGGACCGGTGCGCGAGGAATTGACTTACCAACAACCGGAGGGAGGGCACCGAATTATCGGGATCGCTTCGTCTCCCCTCGTGCTCCCCGAGTCCAGCACCGTCGGCCAAGTTTATAACTTTCAGGATCTGACTGAACAGAAAAGGCGCGAGGCCGAATATCGCGCCAAAGACAGGCTCGCCACGCTGGGACGCTTGTCCGCCGGTATCGCCCACGAGATTCGCAATCCGCTGGCCTCGATCGCGGGCTCGGTTAAGCTGCTGCGCAGCCTGGCCAACTTTGACGAAGACCAGACGAAGCTGGTTGACATCGTGAGTGGGGAATCCGAGCGCCTCAACAAACTGATCTCGGACTTCCTGGCTTACTCCGTCGACCAACGGTACGAATTTCACGAGGTCGATTTGGTGAAGATGTTGGATGAAACCCTGACGCTCTTGGAACACCACCCGCTGTTCGGCCCGCGCCACCAGGTGCAGAGGAGAATTCCGCGTGATCCGGTCCTGGCTTGCGCGGACGCGGATAAGCTGAAGCAAGTTTTCTGGAACATCTGTGATAATTCTCTGAAGGCGATGCCCGAGGGCGGCACTTTGACCGCCGAGGTTCTCGGCGGAGGCTCGGGCAACGTTTCGGTGGTGCTCGCGGATACCGGCATGGGCTTCACCGACGACCAGCTCGAAAAACTCTTTGAGCCGTTCCAATCGGGTTTCGCCAACGGCACCGGTCTGGGTCTGGCCATTGTCTATCAGATCCTGGAAGCCCATCATGGAAGCATTCAGGTCGGCTCGACGCCCGGAAAAGGATCGCGCTTTCTGATCGAGTTGCCGCGCGACCCGCGGGCAGGCTAGGATTTAGGAGTGAGGATTTAGGATTCAGGAATTCCGCCCTAATTGCCTAAATCCTAAATCCTGTTCTTCTATGACTCGATTGCTGATTGTTGATGACGAAAAGTCGCTCTGCCAGATGCTCGAGATTGCTTTCCGCAAGGAAGGCATGTCCGTGGAGACCGTCACCAGTGGAGCGCTCGCGCAGAAAAAGATTGAGTCGCAGGCCTACGACGTGATCATCTCGGACATTCGGATGCCGGACCTCACCGGCATCGAACTGCTCGAACATGCGCGCGCCACTCGTAGCCGCGCGCCTTTTATTCTTATCACCGCGGTGCCCACCGTATCGACGGCCATTGAGGGATTGAATCTGGGCGCCTACCGGTATGTCATCAAAACCGACAAGTTGGTGGAGGAGCTGAAGGTGGTTGTGGCACGGGCGCTGGAGGACACGGCGCTGCGCGAGGACAACATTCGCCTGCGCCGCGAGATGCTTCGCGTGTTTGCGCACAACAACATCGTGCGGCGCAGCCGGAAGATCGAAGACATCCTGGAGTTGGTGCGGACCGTTGCTCCGACTACCAGCACCGTGCTCGTCACCGGCGACAGCGGAACGGGGAAGGAGCTGATCGCGAGAGCCATCCATGAGGGCAGCGCCCGCCGGGACAAACCATTTATTTCGATCAATTGCGGGGCATTTCCCGAAACGCTCCTGGAAAGCGAGCTGTTCGGGTACCTGAAGGGCGCATTCACGGGGGCGGACACCAACCGAAAGGGCATTATCGAATCATCGGATGGCGGAACGCTGTTTCTGGATGAGATTGGCGAGACCAGTTTGAGCATGCAAGTGAAGCTGTTGCGCGTCCTTCAAGAACGAGTTGTGCGTCCGCTGGGAAGCAGCACGGACGTGCCGGTGGATGTTCGGATTATCGCTTCCACGAATCGCGATCTGAAAAGTATGGTGGCGGCCGGCCAGTTCCGGGAGGATTTCTTTTATCGCGTCAGTGTGATCCCTATTCACGTTCCGCCCTTGCGCGATCGCCCCGAGGACATCGAGCCGCTGGCGCGTCACTTCCTGCTCAAGTTTGCCAACCAGATGCAGAAGCCCGCGCACGACTTTGACAGCACGGCACTGGATGCTTTGAAGAAATATTCCTGGACTGGCAACGTGCGCGAGCTTGAGAACGCTGTCGAGCGAGCCGTGGCGGTGGCCAGCGGCGAGGATCGTGTGATTCGTCTCGGACATCTGCCAGAGACGATTGTGGGCGAGACGATGTTCCAATCAACGACAATGGCATTCCCCAAGGAAGGGCTGGACTTCGAAGCCCAGTTGGGGGAAATCGAGAAAAAATACCTCCGTGCAGCTTTGGACGTGGCGGGCGGCGTCGGCACGCACGCCGCGGACCTCTTGAAAATGTCCTATCGTTCGTTCCGTCACTACGCCAAGAAACACGGAATTCACCTGGTCAGAACTGACGGGACTGGGTGAGGGCCGCATCGATTGCGCCGATCCTGCCGAACTCTGCGTCCCAGAAATCCTGCGACTTCATGCTGGCGAGATAGGCATCGGAGTAGCCGAACGTCGACCACACTTCCTGCTTGTAGCCGAAGAGACGGTCTTTTTCTTCTTGAGGCCGCACATCCAGGACATCCGCGGCATCTCCGCCCCGAAAAATTCGCTCGAAGCAGTTCTCAATTTCGCGATCACTTAGCGGCCCGCGGCGTTTTTCGAGATCGGCCAGCACGGACGGATAACGGTCAAATCCATCGGTGGCGATGGTCACCACATTATCTCCCGCGCCGAGCTTGAGAAACTGCGCCATGCGGATGGCGCCGAGGATATTGCAGACGCCGGAGACGCCCAAAAGATCTTGGAAGCTTTTGAGCGATCCGTCCGGCAGACGGAGGATTCGCTCGAGCAACCGTTGGCGGCGTTCCAGGAGTTCCAGGCCCATCAGGCAATCTTCGTCGTGGATCAAGGCCACATAATCAGTTGTCAGGACGTTGTGGATGAGCGTCACCATCTTGTCGCCGATGCCTTCAATGCGATGCGTGCCGCGGCCGTTGTTGAAAAGCGTCGAGCATTCCCGCGGTTCCAGCGCGCCAACGGCACACTCCGGGAAACGCGCTTTGATTTCGTCTCCCGCCGCCAGCGTCCCTGCCGAACCCGGCGCCGCCACGAACGCCGCGACGCGGCCGTTTCCGTACGGCTGTGCTGCTTCCAAGGCGCTGCGCCCGGTGACATACCGGTGAAAGCGATAGTTCGGAAGCAGCTCGAACTGGGCCAGAACTTTGTTGCGAGGGTCCTTGCGGTATTCTCGCGTGCGCTCCAGCACCAGGATCACGTCACTCTCCGATCCGGGCGTCAAGTCCAATTGGCCGCCGTAGTGGCGAATGCGCTGGTAGCGCTCGGCGCTCATTCGCTCCGGCATGATGACGATGGCCGGATAGCCTTTGAGCCTTGATATGTACGCTACACCGATGCCGAAATTGCCGGTGGATGGGCCGATCATCGTGCTCTCGCCGGGCACAATCTCACCGGCCAGCTCACCTTCCATCAGGGTGGCGTATGCAGGTCCGACCTTATGGCTGCCGGAAGGGAAGTAGCGCCCAACCAGAACCAAGATGTTCGCTTCCACGCCCGTCAGTTCTTTGGGCAGAACTACGTGTCGAATGCGGTTGTCCGGTCCTCGCCAAGTGATATTGAAAAGATTGGCCGGGTCGAGTTCATCAGCCCGCGCAGCCACGGCTTGGCTACGGACGGCCCCCGGCAACTTCGCGGGGTAGAGCATTTCGTCGTAAGTTGGACCGGGAACAAAAGTCTTCATGAGTAAATGCGCTCGCTTTTCTGCCTACTGCTTGCCGCCTTCTGCTTTCTGCCTTCTGTCCTAGAACCTCGCCCACATAGCGCGTGCTTGCACCGAAGCCTTCTCCGCCACCTCACGTTCGTCAACCGTGACGCACATTTTATCGCGCAAAACGTATTGCCCTTTCACAATCAACGAATCCACTGGAGCATTCGCAATGCCGAAGAGAATATGGCCAAACAAATTGTCGCCATCGAGCGGCGTAGGGGGGAAATAGTCCACCAGAACGAGGTCGGCCTCGGCGCCCGTTTCGATGCGGCCGATGTCGATTCCCCAAGCCTTCTTGGCGATGGCGCGATTGTTGAGGAGGGCGGCAGCGTAAGCCTCGGCGTAAGCCACGCGGGGATCGCCGACGCGCAGCTTTTGGACGTGAAACGCGGCCTTGAATTCCTCCCACATTCGAGGCGTATAGCCGTCGGACCCTAGCCCGACGAGCACTCCGGCGCCAACCATCTCCAGCAATTTTGCCACGCCGACAGCATTGTTGCAGTTCGATTGCGGGTTATGCACCACGTTGATTTTGTGACGGGCCAGAACGGAGATGTCCGCGGCCGTGACGTGAACGCAATGCGCGGCCAAGGAACGATCGTCGAGAATACCAAGTTCCCGGAGGCGTCGGACCGGTGACTTCCCGTAGCGCGTGCGGGCATCCTCAACATCGCAGCGATCTTCGGCAACATGAATGTGGAATCCGGCGCCCAGCGACTGATTGGCTTCAACGCATTGGCCGAGGGTTCGATCGCTGAGAGTGAAGGAGGCGTGCAGGCCGAAAGAGGCGGCAATCAAATCGTCGCCGGCGCGGCTCCGCACGCGCTCAATGAAACGGACATTCTCGCGAATTCCGTCGAGCGATTGTTGCCGGCCGTTCCGATCTGAAGTCTCATAGCAGAGCATGCCGCGCAGGCCGACTTCACGGAATGCTTGCTCGATCCGATCCAGGCTGCCGATGCAAGCGTTGGGACTGGAATGATGGTCGACGAGCGTTCCCACGCCGCACTTGGCCGAGTCGATCAAGCCCACCAGAGCGCTGTAGTACACGGCATCTTCGTTGAGGGCACGATCCAGCCGCCACCACAATTTCTTGAGAATCTCGGTGAAATTCTTCGGCGGACGCCCGGGGACCGACATTCCGCGAGCCAGCGTACTGTAAAGGTGCGTGTGGCAGTTGATCAAGGCCGGCATCAAGAGCTTGCCTTGCGCATCGATGATTTCGAAGCCCGAGAAGTCGCCGGGATTTGGCGGCACATCGTGATCGGCCTTCACCCACCCGATCGTCCCGTCCGAACGGATTTCCACCGCGCCGGAATCAAAGACGCGATTCGCGGAATCGAAGGTCAGCAGGCGCGCATTGCGGATGATCTTGAACGGTTTGCGTTCGTTCTTCATGATGGTGCCTGCGGGAAAACCATGCTGGGGTGGCTCCAGGAGGCGACAATGTGTGTGCCGCCCTCGCCCATCACCGCGCGGGCGACGTTCTCGGTGGAAGTGATAATGCACTCCTCGCCGCCTTGTGCGACAAAGTCGATGCCCGCTTCGATCTTCGGCCCCATCGAGCCCGGCGGAAATTCTCCTGCGGCCAGGAATTTGGCGGCTTCCTCCCGGCTGAGCGTTCCAAGCCATTGCTGTCCGCTCTTCCCAAACCGGATGGCCACTTGTTCGACCGTGGTAGCGATGATCAATTTTTCCGCTCGGATGTGGGTCGCTAATAGGCTGGACGAGAAATCCTTATCGATGACGCCCTCGATGCCCACTAATTGATCGCCCTCCCAGGCCACGGGGATTCCTCCGCCGCCGCAGGCGATCACCACTACTCCTGCATCCAGCAGCCCGGCAATGGCATTAGCTTCCAGAATCTGCTTCGGCCGTGGCGAAGGAACGACACGGCGAAAGCGGCCGCCCTCAACTTCCCGAAGCTGCCACTGGGGTTTCTCGCGCCGAATTCGCTCTGCTTCCTCCGTGTTGTAAAACCGCCCGACCGGCTTCGAGGGATGAGCGAAATCCGGGTCGCTTTTGTCCACGAGCACTTGCGTGATCACAGTAGCGACTTCGCGATCGATGCCCTCACGACGAAAGAGCTCATAGGCAATCCGCTGAATCATGTAGCCCATGCCGCCTTGCGAGTCGGAGACACAGGTGTCGAGCGGAAGCCGCGGCACCTTCCGTTCGCCTTCTTCAACACGAATCAGGATATTCCCGATTTGCGGACCGTTGCCGTGCGTTAGCACCACCCGATAGTCGCTTCGGAAGAGAGGTTTGAGCTGCTCCAGCGTTTCGGCAGTGTGCGCAAACTGCTGGGGAATTGTGCCCGGTTCGTTCGAGCGCGTGATGGCGTTGCCCCCGAGGGCGATCACCAGAGTCTCAGGCATGGGAGAATTATGAATTATGAATGATGAATTATGAATGATAATTACGAAAACGAAGTTCGATCGCCCATAGCCTTCAATGCCCTCTTGATTGTGGACAGCTCGCTCTCGCCAGCTAATAGCGGCCGGGAATGTCTTTCATTCATAACTCATCATTCATAATTCGTATTCGATTTCATTGTCCGCCATCGTCAGCGCCATAATCGCCTTGGCGGTGTGCAGGCGATTTTCCGCTTCGTCGAAGACCACCGACTGCGGGCCGTAGAGCACATCGTCCGTCACTTCGTTGCCTCGATCGGCCGGAAGCGGATGCATGTAGAGCGCGTTGGGCCGCCCCAGTTTTAATTTCTCCGCGTCACAGATCCAGTGGCGATACTGTTCGGCGATGCGCAGCGATTCCTCCGGCTTCGTGCCCATTGTATCCAGGCAACCCCAGCTCTTGGGAATCACCACGTCGGCGTTCGCAAAGGCTTCGTCCATGGAGTTCGCGACTTCGAACTTCACTCCGGCCTGGCGCGCATTGGCGCGCGCTGCCTCCATCGTCTCGGGCATCAGGAAATACTCGGGCGGGCGGGCCAGCGTCACGTCCATGCCAAATCGCGGCATCAGCATAATCAGTCCCTGGGGCACGGAAAGCGGCTTGGCGTAGCTGGGAGCATAGGCCCAGGTGACGGCCAGCTTGCGCCCGCGCAAATCGAGGCCAAGCTTCTCGCGAATGGTCATGAGGTCCGCCAGCGTTTGGCAGGGATGGTCCACGTCGCACTGCATGTTGATGACGGGCACGTCGGCCCAACGCGCCACCTCGCGCATGTAAGTGTTGCCCTCGCCGGGAATCAGGTCATGACGGATGGCGATGCCGTGCCCGTAGCGCGACAGGATGATGCCAGTGTCACGCGGGCCCTCGCCATGCGACACTTGCATCACGTCGGCGGTGAGGAAATGAGCGTGGCCGCCGAGCTGCGTCATTCCTGCTTCAAAGGAATTTCGGGTGCGCGTCGACTTGTCAAAAAACATCAGGAAGATGGTCTGGTCCGGCAGGTAACGATGCGGAATGCGGTGTTTGAATTTCCGCTTGAGATCGGCCGCGACGTCCAGCAGAGTTTCGATCTCTGGGACCGCCCACTCCTGGGTTGTGATGTAGTCTTTACCTTTGAAGAGCGCTTTCTTCGTGGCCACCGATAGGCTCCTTCTCTAGCCCTGCGACATTGGCATAATGAATGTGCTGAGTGTCGGCGATTGACTCAACAAGCGATTTCAATTGCACGTAGGGTAGCATGTTGAGCGTTCGAGTGATACGGGTGATCCCGGGCTTTGGTTTCCAACTTACAATGTCGCCACTGCTCAGCCGGATTTCAGCCTCGCCGTTTCCGTCGTCGAACCAGGCGCGATCTTCGAGCGAATTCACCCTTAGAGTGTAGGCCGCGCCAGCGATGGTCCCATAGATGGTTGTGTGGCCGTCCTCAAATGCGAGATGGAAGCCATTCCGGCCCGCGTATTTCTTGTAGGTTTCGAGGCTGCCGAAAAATCGGGGCTTCTCGATGTAAGGGCCGCCATCCTCGGGGCAGAAGACGTCACAATTGCCGCAATCGTTGCAGGCATCGGCGTAGTTGGCCAGTTGATGCGTCTTAGCCACTTTGAATACGCCTCCCGGCAGCCGTCGCGCTGGCCCTTCGGGCGTTAACTCAAAATTGTCGTACGCAATTTCGGCAGGCGAAGTCTCGTAAACGAAATTGGCGTCATTCGGGCAGACAGGAACGCACTTATCGCAGTTGATGCAATCATAGAGCCACAGCTTGGATCCGATCTTGCGCGGCACGCTCTTGTTGCGCTCCCAAGAATAGCGCGGGTTCGCCGTGGCCTCTTCAACCAATCGCGGCGTGTTGAGCAGGCCAGCGGCGTCAACGAGGGCGCGCTCAAGCCCGGCGATCCTGTCGCGCACGGCGGCTGCCACGGCAGGCGAAAGTGTGGATGCCTGTTCCCCCTCGAACGTCTGCGCGATCTGGCCACAGACAGAACTGAGTGAGATCGTGGAATTCTGGAGCCATGACTTCAACCGTGGCGAAATTTCCTTTTCCAGCCACGATTGGGCCGCAGCAAGTTCTTCCGCCCCGGCGCCTGAGAACTGCGCGCGCAGCGAGTCGCGAAGCTCGTGCGCGACGTGATCGATCGCCGTTTCGGCCTGTCCCGCGTAAAGCACCACAAAATCTGGAATGCGCGTCGCGCCCACTGCATTCATTTTCTCGCCGAGCTTTTCCATGTAGCGTATCAGGCGCGCGTAGCCGCCCGGGCGAAGCAAATCAGTGCAAGTGGTGACGGGAACGAAATTCATGGCCACGGCGTTTGCCATGTTTTGAGCGTCCAGCCCCGCAGAGAATGAGATAGGAATGCTCGCGCCCACGTGCTCGCGGAATTTTTTCACGAGATTCAAGGTGATGACGTGCAGCGGCGGGCCGGACATGTACATTACTTCGTCGGTGAAAAATGTGCGATGGTTCTTCACCACCAGGGTATTGCTGAACTTCACCGCCAGGCGTTTGCCGAGCGACCGCGCCAGGCGATCGAGCCGGGGAATCATCTCCAGCGCCTCGGGGAATTGCAGGTCCTTGTCGAACGCTTCCTGAGTCACCAGGATATCGCGATACCCGAGCACATCGTGCAGCAAGTGCTCGACCGCGGGTTTGCCGAGCAAGGTGGGATTCAACTTAATGCAAACGTGGACGTCCATCTCCGTCAGCAAGAAGCTGACGATGCCCTCGATTTCGTCGGCGGGGCAGCCATGAAATGTTGAGAGCGTGATCGTGTCGCTGATTCGTGTGGGGAAGGGAAGGTCTCGATAACCAGCCCACGGGCCAGTGAGGCCGGCGCGCAATTCGTCCACGATGCGCGTGGTGTCTTTCATCGACTCGATCCACATGCGGACGCGCGGCGAGCGAATTCCGTCCAGGCTGTAGCCTACGCTCATGTCATAGATCGTGTCCGTGCAGTCAGCGGCAAAGTCTTCGCCCAGCAGCTTTGAAGCTTTCAGAATCTCGACAAACATCGCCGCGCCGACGTATTCGCGAAGCGATTGTTCAAGCTTCAGCTCCTGCGACCATTCCACGTTGTAGCCTACGTTCGCCATGTCGATGCACGGGCGAGGAATCTTCAGCTCATCGAGGATCTGCACCGTCTTCAGCTCGATGATGCGCGAGCCGCCAAGCCACGAGAGCACGATGTTTTGCACCAGTTGATCGTGCGGGCCCGCGGCGGGTCCGAGAGGAGTCGAAGCGCCATGGCCGTGAAAGTGAACGGAAGTGTCGAGGCCGGGAAGCCCTCGAAAGAATTTGGCTTTCGGCAGATCGAAGATTTTGCCTTCCCGCTCGTATTCGAGGAAAGCGCGCCGCAAAAGGAGAGGAAGCGGAATGGGAACCAGCTCAGCCATATGTAAGACAGTGACTAACGGTAAGTAATTGACCAAAGACCACTAGACCAAGTAGTCGTCAACGGGGCGACTCAACTGTCCTCCAGTGGCAGGGGTGGCATAATTCGCTCGAGCTGGCTAATCAGCTCGGGGATTCGGGCAGTCACCACCCTCCAAATCAGTGCGTCGTCGATTTCGCCATATTCGTGCGTCAGAACGTTGCGCTGTGCGATGATTCGCAGCCAGGGAATTTCAGGGTGAGCGGAGCGAAAGCCCCGGGAAACCCGATTCGCAGCTTCGCCGATGATCTCGAGGTGTCTTTCGACCGCCCCGCGAAGCATTCTGTCGGATCCGTAATCCTCAAAGGAGCGAGACACGACAAATTTCTGAATCGCGCGCGCAGCGTCCAACATGTCCCACAAGTAGGCAGCGTCCTTCGAATCAGGCTGCATACAGTGTCTCGCGAGTCTTGAGGATTTCGTGCCGGCGGAAGGGATTGCGGATTGACTGGCTTGAGAGGAGGTCCACGTCACGACCGAATATCTCGCGAAGCTCAGCAATCATGTCCACCCAATCGTAAAGGGTCCATTGGGCATCCACAGCGAAGGTGACCAAAACGTCCACATCGCTGTCGGGCCGGAAGTCCTCCCGAAGGACCGAGCCGAACACTGACAGTTCAGCGATTTTCCACTTTCGACAGAAATCGCGGATGCGCCCATCTGGAATCGGAATGTTGACCTGACCCATATCCACACTCGCCGCGCTGATAACCGAGGGTAGCACTAACACAATAAAATGAAAACGGACTCGTGAATGCGCTGATCAACCGGCTTCTGTTATGTGGCAATAGGTTAGCGGGAAGGCGGCGTAGAACCGGGCCGCTTCCACCAGGTGGCGAATGGGCACGCGCTCCTGAACGCTGTGCGCGACGTCTTCTTCGCCCGGCCCGAAGCCGATGGTCGGCACGCCCATGATGCCCATCGAGCCGACGCCGTTGGTGCTGAACGTCCATTTATCGACGACGGGCGGCGCTCCATGCAATGCCACGTATGTGTTCACCGCAGCCTGCACCAGTGGATGACTTTCTTCCAGCACCCAAGTCGGATAGTACTTCTCCATCGAGTAGGCCAGGCCTGTATAGCTGGGCTGCTCGTAGCGCGGCACTTCTAATTCGGCGCCCCTCGCGCCGGGCAACGCTTTGACTTCGGCCACCGCGCTTTCGCGAGTTTCGCCGGCAGTCAATCGCCGGTCGATATGGATGGTGCAGGCGCCGGGCACGGCGCAAAGGGAAGGCGAGATGGCGCGAATGTCTGTAACCGCCACCGTTCCCTTGCCCAGGAACGCGTCCGACGGCAGACGAGCGTTCAGCACTTCAACTTCCCTTACCAGCGCGGTCATTTTGTAAATGGGATTGTCGCCGCGTTCGGGCGCGCTGGCGTGGCACGAGCGGCCGCGAATGTGGACTTCAATTTCCATCCGCCCGCGATGTCCGCGATACACGCGGAGATTTGTCGGCTCGGTCAGCACCACGCAATCGGCGCGGATGCCGTCCTCTTTCAGAATGTAGACCCAGGCCAGACCATCGCAGTCTTCCTCTTGTACCGAGCCCACGACGTAGAGCGTGTAATCACCCAGGAGCCCAAGCTGCTTGATGATTTTGCCCGCGTAGACCAGGCTGGCCATGCCGCCGCGCTGGTCTGAGGCGCCTCGCCCGTAGACAAAGCCTTCCTCAACTTTGCCCTGGTAAGGGTCCCACGCCCACTCGTGCGGGTCGCCAACGCCCACCGTATCGGTGTGCGAGTCCATCATGATGATCTTTTTGCCCGAGCCGATTCGGCCCAGCAGGTTGCCCATCGGGTCGACCTTGATTTCATCGAAGCCGGCTTTCTCCATCTCGCGGCGGACGCGCTCGATCACCGGACCTTCATGGGCGCTCTCGGCGGGGATGGCAATCAATTCGCGCAGGAAGCGCACCATGTCCGCTTCATAGGATTGGGCAGCGGCAGCGAGGCGCTGGCGATCGAGCTGGACCGGTTGGGTGTTATTGATCATGGGTGTCAACGGCCCTCGTGGCGCGCTGCTCGGCGCAGAGCAGTCAGCAGACGCCGCGCGTTTTTGGGAGACCGAAGCAGGTGCGCAGTTTCCTTCAACCCAGCCGATTCGTCGCCAGGAGCCTGTCCCGCTTTCACACGCAACGCGCGCAGCACATCTTCGGGCCGAATCGGAAGCTTTCGGAAGCGAACCCCGATGGCGTGGAAGATGGCATTGGCGACGGCCGGCGCGGGAGCGTTAATGCCAACCTCGGCGATCGACTTGGCGCCGTAAGGCCCGAGTGGCTCGTTGGTCTCCACAAGAATGGTGGTGAGCTTGGGCATGTCTTTCGCCGAGAACATTTTGTAGTCGAGGAAGTTGGGGTTCAGCATGCGGCCGGAGGCGTCGATCATCATTTCCTCGGAGAGCGCGTAGCCTAGGCTCTGGGCTACTGCTCCTTCCGCTTGGCCCTCCGCCTGCATCGGATTGATGGCCACGCCGAGATCGACGGCCGTCACCAGATGCACGACTCGCACATGACCCGTTTCCGTGTCGACTTCGACTTCGGCAAACTGAGCGCAGAAGGGCGGCGGGCTGTCGGTATTGAAATGCGACGCGCCCTCCATGATCTGCACCTTGTCCTTGTACATGGCGTGGAGGGCGACCTCAGCCATGGTCGCGGATTTCTTGCACTCGCACTTCGTCACCACCTGGTTGTCGCGGCACATCAGGTTTTCGGCGGATACCTCGAGCATCCGAGACGCCGTGGCCAGGATTTGGTCGCGCACTTTCTCCGCCGCCTTCTTCACCGCGCCGCCGGAGATGATGGTGGTGCTGGAAGCGTAGGCGCCAACGTCGAAGGGAGTGAAATCGGTGTCTGAAGAACGAACGATCAACTTGTCGGGAGTGATGCCCAGCGTCTCCGCCGCGATCTGCGCCAGCACCGTGTCGCTTCCCGTGCCGAGATCGGAGGCGCCGACTTGGAGGTTGAACGAGCCATCTTCGTTCATCTTCAGCAGCGCCGAGGCCCAATCGATGCCTGCAATCGCGCTGCCTTGCATCGAGCAGGCCACGCCCACGCCGCGCCGAAGATGGCTGCTGCGGCGAGGCAGCTCTTTGCGCTTGCGTTCCCACTCAATCGCCGCCGCTCCACGGTCCAGGCACTCCGGCAGCGCGCAGGTGCGGATGTGGCGAGGCAAACCCTTTTTGCCCTCGCCTAGTTGGGCGGAGAGTTCATCGATGTCGCCGGTGCGGATGATATTCTTCTTGCGAAATTCGATGGGGTCCATGCCCAGCTCGTGCGCGATTTCATCCACCAGGCATTCCTGCGCGAAGTAGCCTTGAGGGCAGCCGTAGCCGCGAAACGCGCCGGCCACGGGCATATTGGTGTAAACCACGTGGCACTCAAACCGCATGTGCGGCGCGCGATAAAGCGGCAGAACTTTGCTGCCGGTATTCCCCTGCACGGTGGCGGCGTGGCTGCCATAGGCGCCGGTGGTGGCGAGCACCGTCAACTGATTGGCCAGGAGCGTCCCGTCGCGCTTCACGCCCATCTTGATGCGCAGGATTTGCGGATGCCGGCTGCGGGCCATGTAGAACTCTTCCGCGCGCGTGTATTCCATTTTCACTGGGCGGCGCGTGGCCAGGGCCAGCGCGCCGCAAATGTCCTCGAGCAGCATTTCCTGCTTGCCGCCGAATCCTCCGCCAATGCGCGGCTTGATCACGTGAATCCGCTGCACCGGGATTTGAAGAATCATGGCCACTTGCCGCCGAGTGTGGTAAGGCACTTGCGTGCTGCTGCGAATGACCAGGCGATTGTCTTCGTCGAGCCAACAGATAGTGATGTGCGGTTCGAGCGGGCAATGTTGCACGCGGTGGGTGCGGAACTCGCGCTCGAGAACGAGGTCCGCCTCGCGGAAGCCTTCTTCGACGTTTCCGATTTCCTTCAGAATGTGCCCGGCGAGATTGCGCGAGGCGTCGTGAATGCCCGTCGATTCCGGCTCGTCGTGAATCACGGGGGCGCCTTCGTCCATGGCGTGCTCCATGTCGAGGACGGCCGGAAGTATTTCATATTCCACTTTGATCAGCCGCAGCGCCTCTTCGGCGATGGCGCGAGTTTCGGCAGCGACGGCGGCCACGCGGTCGCCCACGAAGCGCACCTTGGAGTCCAGCAAGTAGGTGTCGTAGGGTGACGGCTCCGGCCAACTCTGACCGGCGGTGGTATGGGGCACGCGAGGCACGTCTTCATAAGTCAGCACCGCATGCACGCCGACGAGCGCCTTGGCCTGGCGAGCGTCAATCCGCTTAATGCGAGCGTGCGGGTGCGGGCTGGGCAGGATTTTGCCACAGAGCATTCCGGGGATCTGGATATCGTCGGTGAAGGCCGGGCGGCCCGTCACCAGCTTGACGCCGTCCACCTTCTTGATGTTCTTGCCGACGATGGAGCGCTCGGAGTTCATCGCGATTTTGCTCCTGCGCGGCGGGCTGACTTCTTCCGGCGCGCACCGCCCCGGCCGTTGGCGGCGGTAGCGCCGGGCTTTAGCCCGGCACGTGCCGCCCCTTCGCTGCGCTCAGGGCGGGCTCTGAAGGGCGGCGCTACGGGGACGTTCGGCCTCTCGACGTTGGCTGCGGCGGCAAGCACCGCCTCCACCACTTTGTGGTAGCCCGTGCAGCGGCAATAATTCCCGGCTAGCATGTCGCGCACTTCTTCCTCAGTGGGATTGGGCCGCCGCGCGAGCAGCGCCTTGGTATTCAAAATCATTCCCGGCGTGCAGAACCCGCACTGCACTGCACCATGCTCCAGGAAAGCTTCTTGCACAGGATCGAGGGCATCGCCCTGCGCCACGCCTTCAATGGTCAGGATTTCGCAGCCGTCGGCCTGAGCCGCAAACATCAAGCAGGAATTGATGGGTTTGCCGTTGGCGAGCACCGTGCAGGCGCCGCACTCGCCCGTCTCGCAGCCGCGCTTTACGCCCCAATAGGCTTCGCGGCGCAAAACGTCGAGCAAAAGATCGCCGGGCGCGATGGTCCACTGTTTGGATTCGCCGTTCACTCGGAGGCGGATCTTTAATTGCCGATTTTCGATTGTCGATTGCCGATTGCTTTCCATTGCCGATCCGTTCGCTGCGCTCAGGACATGTTTTCGATTGTCGATTTTCGATTGCCTCAAGGTCGATCGCCGGATGGCCAATCGGCAATCGACAATCGGCAATCGAAAATTAGCCGGCCCGCTCCACACACTCAACGAGCGCTCGCCGCGCCAGCACCCGGCTCATTTCGCGTCGATATTCCGCCGAAGCTCGAATATCGGTAATGGGGTGCGCCTCGAGCGCCACCTCGTCGCACGCGCGGTCCAGCAGAGTGTCATCCAACTTGCGTCGAAGCAGCAAGCTTTCAGCGTATCGTGCGCGCAGCGGCCTGGGGGCCACAGCTCCTAGAGCGATGTGCGCCCACTGGCAGCGCCCTTGGCGGTCAACCTGCAAGCCGGCGGCCACGCTGACCACCGAAATGTCGGGCTCCGCGCGCCCGAGCTTTTGAAAGGAGAATCCGATCCGCCCGCCGCGCGGCGGCTCCGGGATTTCGATTTCGGTAAGCAGTGCTCCGTTCAACACGGTTTTGTGTGGCCCCAAAAAGAATTCGCTCAGCCGAATTCTGTTTCGTCCCCGCGACGCCGCGAGCACCACCACCGCGTCAAGCGCCAAAAGCGGTGTCGCCGTATCCGCCGCCGGTGAAGCGTTGGCGAGGTTGCCGCCCACGGTGGCCATGTTGCGATTCTGCACTGACCCGCAGGTGGCGGCAGCCTTGGCCAGGATGCCGTCGGCCAACGCCTGCATGGCGGGCGAGTTCTCAATCGCGGCCATCGTCGTGGTGGCGCCGATATGCCAAGTGTCGCCTTTTCGGCGAATGTAATCGAGACCCAGTTGGGTGATGTCCACCAGGACTCGGATCGACCGGTCCGCCTGCACCGCAACGTCGGTCGAGCCCGCGACGAATCGGCCTCCCCGGCCTGCGCCGCGAAGCAAGCGCAGCGCCTCCTGGACGCTGGACGGCCGATAAAAGGCTTCAACGTGATCGAACATTTCACGAAACTTTACCAAAGCGTGGGATGGCTTGCAACGAGTTTGGGGATTTGCGCGGTGGGTCAGTTTGGCGCCGTGGCGGCGAATTGCGGGGACCCCAGGTTGTGCTTTGGGGCTCGCCAAGGGGCGGCGTAAAGCCGCCGCTACCTCAATCTGACCTACTGCCGCGACTTGTAGCGCAAGCGGGCAGCGCGAACTCGCCTCGGCGAGTCGGCCGCTCTTGTGCCGAGTCCACGGGAGAGAAAGGCCGCGGAGTTCGGAAGGCATGAACTTCGCGCTACCCCCTAATAGGAACGCACAAAATGATGTGACAACGTTGGTTGTAGCGGCGGTCTCCGACCGCCGATTTCCGCTCCCCGCCCAGCGGGGCAGGTGCCGAGCGCCGCTCCAGGGGGCGTCAAGAATCCTAACCCGGCGAAGCCGGAAGCAGACAGGAAGAAGGCAGTCGGCAGTAACCAGTAGGCAGTCCGTGCGAGCAGAGTTGGGCGCCTTCAGGGTCGGCCGCGGCGCCGCATCAATAAAGGCCGCACCCGAGGCGAAGCGAGATATCCTGCCGGAAATGGTCACAATCCTACATTGAAGGTCCCAATGCGTTCGTATCAGTTGGTTCTCGCCAGGCGCAGGTACTCGGTGTCTCCGCCTTCGGGAACCAGCACCCAGAGCGTGTAGACGCCGAGCGCCGTTCCGAAGGGGAAGTGGATCAGGCTGATGCAGCCGAGGATTATGGCGAGCATGCGCGCCCAAGGCCGGCGGTCCATCAATCCCCATCCCGCGACCACTCCGGCGATGGCGTAGGCTGAAAGGAGCAAGCCGACCGCGCCCATGAAGGGAAACAGGAACGAGCGCATGTGCTCGGAAAGCGGCATCAGCATGAAGGGGAACCGCATCCGGCCCATGGCCAGAATGGCTATGCCGGGGATCAGGCGCAATATCGAGAAGACGATCCAGAGGACGCTGAGCGCGCTGAGGTGCCGCGCCACGCGCGAGGGTCGAGCGACTAGGGCGGGAACGGTCGGCCGAGTCGCCGACATCGTTATCCTGGTTGGGGCCTCCGAGAAACCGGGCGGCGACGCCGCGCCGGCCGTCGAGTCCGGAACGGAGATAGGCTGGCCGCATTTGCTGCAAAAGCTCTGCCCAAGGTTGACGTGGGTGCCGCATTGAGTGCAGTACATAAGATTCTCCTGGCGTGCCTGCAACATCATACGCCCGAGCGCGACAAAAGTTCCACAGGGACGAGCGGCCGGGTGTCCGCGTTGCCCGGCAACTGGGGTTCACGTAATTTTTGTGGGTCCGACAATCTGGCGAGCTACACGAAAGCCGTTCGGCGCTTCCTCGACGCCCTCAACCGCCCCCAGCCGCAGTAGCACAGGCACTCTTGCCTGTGCGCATTGCTTTTTTCTTGAACACAGCCAAGAGTGGCTGTGCTACCGGCTAATTCGGGCGTGTAGCGGCGAGTTCACCTCGCCATTTTGGGTCCCTCGGCAGCCGCAGCCTCAAGGTTGGCGGAGTAAAGCCGCCGCTACGCCAACCCGCAAGCAGGGCGGCAGCTTCGCTGCCGCACTCCAAGGCGCTTCGCGCAACTGACGACGGACAACGGGCAATTGAACGCTGACCGCTGACAACTGGCACCTGACAACTGACGGCTGTCGATGCGGAGCGCCCGGCCCCTAACCCCGAATCCCTAATCCCTAATCCCTAATCCCTAATCCCTAATCCCTAATCCCTGCCTCACCGTCCGGGCGAACTTGTGGGCCGCTGAGTTTCGAAAGTGGGTAGCGCGGACCACCGCTGTTGTGGTCCGCGCCCTTTCCGTGTCGTCGGTCTGCGGTCCGATGCCAATAGGCTACAACGCTAGCCTCTGTCAACGAAGAGCCGCAGACCTCAACTCCGGCGGTCTGCGCTACGGCTGCGCTGCCCGCGCTACTTGCTCTTGTGTGGGGTTTTCCCAGATATTGGATGGGGTTTCACGTTAAGGCTGATTCCGGCAAGGGTGTGGGCAACAGACGCCGTAGTAACCTTTGTGGGCCTGGTCATAGCAACCCTGCTCGGGGCCTGGGTCTATAAGGAGCAAGCGCCCTAGCGCCGGATGGGCGTATACTCGGAGCCGCTGGTAGGCCAAATGGAAATTCCAATTTAGAATGGAATCGGCAACTGTTTGCACATGAGACCGAGGCAAAAAATCGGCGCAATTACGCTGGTGCTCCTCCTGGGCGCTGCGGTTTACGGCTTGAACCGCACCGCGCGGGCCCCGAGCGCGCCGCGAACCACCAGCAGTGTTCCAGGAGCAGAGCAAGCTTCCGCCGTTGACCAAACTCCAATTCTCACGGCGCTCAAATTAGCGCAAATGCCCACAACGGCCGAGGAGCTGCCATTTGCACAGGAGGCTCTGCGGATTGCCGATCAAGAGATGGATCTGGCCTACGCAGCGGCGGAGCGCGAGCTCGAGGAGCATCCGGCGCGGCTGACCACCGACGCGAAAAAGATCCAGGCGCGGCTGAAAGAGGCGGAAGATGCGCTGGACACGGACAACGCGGAGGTCGCGCGGCTGACCGCGGAGGAGGCCAAGGCCACTGGCGCCAAAAAGGACGCGTTGGACGATCAACTCGTCTTGGCGACGGCTCACCAGGAGGAACATCAGGACGAAGTCGATGACGCGAAAGAGGATTTGGCTCGTGCGGGTGGCGATCCAAAGGCCCGCATCGAAGCCATGATCCAGGAACATAAAGTTTCTTCGCAGGCGGTTGATAGCTTGAAAATAACTGTCAGCACGACCGTCGAAGAACGCGGGCTGATTCATCACTTCAGCCAATGGTCGGTGCTCCATCAGAAGCAGGTTCTCTTGTGGCAAGCGAAGCAACAGGCAGAGTCCGCGGCCGCCTCCTTTTCAGCGAGCCACAATGCGCTGGATGCGCAGCTCGAGGCAGAAAAGAAGAGCCTGCCGCCATCTGCAGAAACGGCGAGCGCCGCCAAGTCTTCCACCGGCGGGGGAACGCCCGCGAACCTAAGCCGCGAAGATTCCGCAGCCTTAGTGAAAGCGGCAAAGCGGCGCGCGGCGAGCCAGAAGACCCTCGCGTCCTTGGATAAAAGAATCGAGAATCAGAAACAACTTGCCGAAAACTATGGAAAATGGATCGGCGTGTTGGCCGCAAAACAATCTGCGGTTCTGCACGCCGCGCTGATCGGCGTCATCACCATTCTCGTAATTTTGCTCATTGGAATCTTTTTTGATGTGTGGCTCGAGCGGCTTCTCGGCAAGCTGATGCTGGACCGCCGGCTTTTAGAAACATTGCGCACGGTAACGCGCGTTGCGGTGCAAGTGTTTTCGGTGCTTTTTATTTTGCTCGTGATTTTCGGGCCACCGGGACAGCTGGGCACAATTCTGGGGCTCGCCGGCGCCGGCCTTACGGTGGCGCTCAAGGATTTCATCGTCGCCTTCCTCGGCTGGTTCGTGCTAATGGGGAAAAACGGCATCCGCCTCGGCGATTGGGTGGAGATTAACGGTGTATCCGGCGAAGTGGTCGAACTCGGTATGTTTCACACTGTGCTGTTGGAGACCGGCAACTGGACCGATTCGGGCCATCCGACCGGCCGGCGCGTGACCTTTACCAATAGCTTCGCCATCGAAGGCCACTATTTTAATTTTTCGACTTCCGGCCAATGGCTCTGGGACGAACTGCAACTGGTCTTGCCGTCGGGAGAGGATCCTTATCCGCTTATCGATGCACTTCAGAAGAAAGTACTCGAAGCGACGGCGGAAACTGCGAAGCAGGCCGAGCAGGAATGGAAGAGTGCGGCGAGTTCTCGTGACATGAAGGCGCTTTCCGCCGCGCCGGCCATCAATCTCAAGCCGGTGGTTGGCGGCGTCGAAATCGCCGTGCGCTACGTCACCCGCGCCAACGAACGCTACCAGTTGCGCGCAAGGCTGTATCAAGCCGCTGTCGAAATCCTCGGCCGCAAGAACGGGCAGTCACCGCCACCTCCACTGCCAACGCCCGCAACCGCACGCTCTTCAGATTAAGCTGAAACAGTTGTTCGCAGGGTGTCACCCGGTGCGGCGCGCCGGGCGCGAAATCCGCGCCAACAATGTCGTTGTCGAGCATCGCGCCGATCGTGTAGCCATTCTGCCGCAGGTATTCGAGCAACCGCGTTCCGCCGAACCATCCCTGTTCCTCGCCGGAAACGGCTGCAAACACCAGCGTGGCGCGATAACTCAAGACAAACTCCGCGAAGCACCCCCGCACTTGTAAATGAAAAAGACTCCTTCACTTCCCCGCCCTCGGCGCAACGCGGGGCCGGGGCGTTCAGGACAAGCTCTTCGTCCAAAGAACGGAGTCAGGGTGACATGAAGGAGGCACCCACGGCGACAGGGTGACGAGGCCTTTTGCAACGCAGCCGCGACACAGCGTTAGAATTCAGCACCGGAGGTGTGACGACCAGAAAAGCCGCGGACCCCGGCGACGGAGGTCCGCGCTACGCTTGCTGAGTGAAGGCTCGTCGTGATGATGTGGGGATCCACTCTCGTCAACGTAGAATAGGAACATGTTCTGGGTCTATAAACGACTACGGCCTACCAACTACGGTAGGCCGTGGGCAGCGCAAGGACCTACAGGGCTAACCCATAGTCTCCGGCGCTAAACGAATTATATCGCCTTCTCACCACGACTGAGGCGGCTCTGCTATAAGTCATTGACAGTACACGAGAAAGAGGCAGCAAAACCACTTGACACCACGTTTGGCCACGAATTTGAGTGGAAAGCGAGGGGCACAACTGACAACGGACGACGGACCGCGAACGGTTTTCTCCCCGCTTGGCACGTGCCCCTCGCTTGCCCCTCGCCACATGCCACTGTTCTGGCGAATTTACCAGCGGCTGGGTTTCGAAGGGCGCCAAACTCAGCGCTACCAGCCTAAAGCGCCATAAGAGCAGCAATGAGTTGTAATGCGACGCCAGTCAGCAGGAGAAAAAGTGCGAACCATCGCCAACGAGATTCCAGTCCTCTCAGAGCCGCGAACTGTGGAAAGACAACAGTTTCATTTAAGACGGAGAGAGGGACCAATGAGTACCCGAAAAAAGTCATCGCAAACTTGGAGACCTTGGCCCCTGATGCGCTCCGTAAAAACAATTCCGCTACAAATCCACCCCAAAAGATACCGAGGGGAAAGACGGTATGAACCCATAACACCGCAGGCGCTACCCACCGCACTGCTATTCTCTTCCATCTTGAGCTTACGGCAGCGAGTTCCGACAGGGCAACCACGCCGAGCAGCGCGTACAGAAGGCCAACCACGTTTATGAGCTTGCCCGTCTCCAATCTCGGAAACTTAGAAAGCTCATATCCAACCGTTATTCCGAAAACGAGAACGACCGAAATGAAAACGTGGAAAATGCGATTGCTCATGTGGCCCAGTTACGTCCGCAGATAACTTATTGTACGCAATTTGATCCCACGAATGGCGCATAGGTTATGAATTGGAGCTGTGAAATAATTCAGCAAGTATATCCGACGCTGATGCGCTAATCGCGAAAGCAAGGGTCGGAGTATCAAACTCGCATCCACGCTTTGTTTCGCGCCGATATGTAAGAACATCGGAGATCGAGCGCGTATTACGAAACCATCCAGTTTGTACAGATAGAACCCACACAGAACGAGAAAAGCCGCACAGTTAAAGAACAACTGTGCGCTACCTGCTCGCGCGAAGCAGCAGCTTTGCTACGACCGCCGCCACGGTATTTTCGTATGCAGAATCGCGGAGCGCCTCAAGTTCGGAACGAATGAAGCTTGGGCCCCAGAACCGCCACCCGTGTTGATTGAAGATAGACTCCAGCTTTGCCTCCTCGCCACGGTAGATTTTGCCCGCAGCGAGGCAGAGCGTGAGGGACGGGTTTGGCGCACAAAACCCCGCCTCGACGAACTGTGTCACCAACCGTTTCAGCACGACCCCGCGTAGGGTCGCGTCGCAGAAAAGCTTGTAGCGGGTTTCATCTTTCGGCCGAGTCCCCTCGAAGACATCGCATCGGACGCCGGGAGAATCAAGAAACGACTTACACTCGACGACAGCGAGTTCATTGGAACTGCCACGATAGGCGACGATATCGAGCTCCCACCGCGGCGATGAATGCCGACCGATATCACGTTTTTCGGCTTTCGTCAGTTCGACCTTCACGGTCGTGAGAGTCCAGAATCCTCGCCGCTGCAGAATCGCCGCAACTACTTGTTCAAAAGAGTCCATCGTCAGAGACGATCCAGGTTCGTGGTTAAGCTTGTTCGCTCGTCAATCTTCGGTGAAGTATTCTAACGCCGTGTCGTCCTGCGGTCGCCGTTTTCTTTGCGACCGACTTTTTTTCGTCACGATGCGGCGACTCGACAGACGAAACGCGGACCTCAAGGGCAGAGGCGCTACTCGCTTTGTTTTTCTGGAACACAGCGGCCTGCCGCAGACATTTGCCATTAATGTCTGCGATTTCGCGAAGCGAAGCCCTCGTGGGCCACAGCGGCACGCGATTTGGGGTTCGCTGGCGCGAACCGCGCAGACATCGAAAAACGAGTGTCTGCGCCCGCCCCCTCGGCACAATGGAGCTACTCGAAATAAGAGACGCAGACCTCAGGGACGGAGATCCACGCTACCGGCTCCCGGGTGCGCAGCGGGGATGGAATTCTCCAGGCATATCGAGAGGAATCCAATGGGAATATATCATGTGGCTGCCCGGTTCCCCGCTTTTGAAGATGCCGCGCGACTCTAGTGAAGCAATCCTAGCTGCCAGGGAATCTGCGCGTAGTTGGATGGATGCGACGAGGTCCCCTGATACAGGTACTGAAGATGGGTGGGATCAATGGTCAGGGTCTCATCGTAACCTGCACGGAGCATCTCGCCGTGGCTGATGTCAACCGTCCACGGCGTCACTCCCGGATCGAACGTGACATTATTGATGCCGGCGAACGGCTGAGCCGAGGTGCTTGCAGTAGGAATCGGAGTCCAGTCTCCCGCGAGTTGGTTGGCAACGAAGGCGTGGTAGTATCTGCGTCCAGAACCGTCTATTGCTTCGATCAGCGTCAGATACTGGTTCAGCCCTTGCATGGCGTAGGTATTCGAAGCCTCGAAAAGTTCGAAAGGATTGGCACTCTTCATGACCAGCACCGGCGTACTGAAGTTGGCGGGAAAACTCTGGATCGTCGTCTGACTACGATAGAAACTTCCGTCGTCCCCACTGAAGAATAAATAGCAATTCACTGAATCGCAGATGACCCAGAAGTCGATCCAGTTCGGCACGTTCGCAGGCTGGCTGGCGAAGAAGTTCTGCGGAGTGGTCCAGGTAGCAGGCTGGCTTAGGTCGTCGGTAGTCGAATACTGCGGCTGAGGCGACTGGAAAATGAGATACCACTTGTTTTGCGGCCCGAAGAAGAACACCTCCGGAGCAGCGTGGTAGCCAACAAATCCGGGGTTCGCATCCATGTAATAGGGCTTGGCCGACGAAGCCTGTTGCCAAGTGGGAAAATTCAAGTAGATCATGCTCCACGCCGACCCTGTGCTCGTCGTGGCATAAACGTGCCAGAGATTATTGAAGAAGACTACCGAGGGATCTTTCACGGCAAGAATGGGATGAGTGGCGTCCGGAATCGCGCTGATCAACGGCGCGGTAGAAGACCACGAAAATGGCCCAGGCAATTGTGATGTGATGCCTGCATTGATGACCAGGGAAAGACCTGCCGATGAAGAGTTGACGCCGTCGGATGCCTGCACTGTTAACGGGTATGTACCGATTGCTGCTGTTCCGGGATTTAAGTCGACTTCACCGCTGTTCCCGTTCCCTGGTTGCAGAAACGTGGCGGACGCGCCCCCTGGCTCACCGCTAATGCTGAGCGTAACGCTACCGGTTGAACCGCTCCGGGCAATGGTGGCATTCACCCTGCCAATAGACCCACCCGCCGGGACAGTCAGCACATCGCTAGAGAGCTGAAGAGAAATGCTGCTGGAGATCGGAGTTCCACCTTGGCCGCTTCCGCCCCCGCCGCAGCCCACGCTCAGTATCACCGGTGTGATGATAAGAATTAAGACCGAGATGGCGCAACGAGAGGTAATGCTAGAAGGCCGATGGCTAGGAAAACCTCGCCTACAATCCTGCATCAACGTGTCAATCGCTGCCAAAGCACGGCTGCACATGAGTTCCATAGTGTTCCTTATAATTCTGGTTCCGGCTCACTTGCTCCGCGGTTGGCGCCTACGTCGCGCTTTTTGCGATGTAGGCGACCGCGAGTGTAGAATGCGGGCGTGTCCACGCTCGGGCACGATTAAGGCCGTGGGTCGCATACACCCCGTCAAAAATCGTCGGGCCGTACGCGCCGCCCGCCGATTTTCGGCCGCTGCCAGTTTCGAGTTTTGGATCCTGCCGATTCTCGAGTTTCCGCCTCTGCGCCACACGCGAACCTAGCACACACCCTCCGCCCGTGACGCAGGCCGAGATGGCTGTGCTACAACCGAAAAGCCAGCGGCTCGCCATAAGGCTGGAACGAAATAGTCCGGAGCAGTTGGAACGGCCCTAGTGCGATGCGGGCTTGTCAAACTTCGCGTCATCGATGGGCACGTTATGTTTCACCTCGTTCAGCTTAATGGTGAAGGCGAATTCACCCATCGAAAAGCGCGTGACGTAGGGTAGTTTGATCCCATCGACCTCGCGGTAATCGTCGAAGGTTATGTCGACTGTGACCTTGCCGTTGGGCCCTTCGGCTTCCCTTTGCAGGCGGACCAGCAATCCCGAGTCAGCGTCGAAATACATCGTGTCCGCGGCCCCATCCGGGGGAGTCGCTTCGATCACGTAAGCGTCGTGGCCCTTAACGCTTTCCTTCCCTTTAACCGTCATTTTGGGGTAATGCTCTTTGAGCTTGACCGCCCCATAGAAATCGGCGTCGCGCTTCATCGTCGCAAGTTCAGGTCCGGTAATATCTCGCAGGCCCATTTGCGGGTTGTCCTCCCAGCCCGCGGCGCCATTGAAACCCCGCCTGACCTGACCAAAATTGGGAGCGTCCGTGACCATGTACTGCTTGTTAGGAGCCTTCGCATCGATTTCCTCGGCCCCCGCTCCGGCCACCTGATCCATCTCGAAGGTGCCTTTGGAAACCCGGCTGGTTAGCTTCTCGATGGCGGCTTGGCCTCCCATGGCCTTGACGTACTTATCGAGAACCTGATCAACGGAGGGCAACGCAGCCTGTGGGGCGGTCTGAGCCCCGGCCGCAGTGAACCCTGCCAAGAGAACGATCACACATATCGGAAGAAGCGCCTTCGGTCTGAGAATGTTCCGCATTTTTCCTCCCTTAGTTTTGATTGTACCATCAAGCCACATAAAGCAGGCCCTTGCCGGGTACTGCCTACAATTGAATAATTACACCACGAGGAAGGTGGAGGGGGCCGTGATGTCCATCACATTCTATTGTGATTCCTGAAGAGCGCTCGCTCCAGAGCGCGCCCCAGCCTGTCATTCTGAGGAGTCCCGCTCAGAGCGGGACGACGAAGAATCTCTGCATTTTCCCGCACAGGCATACCGGGATCCCTTCGGCAGACTCAGGGCAGGCTCTTCGCGCAGTTTACCCTCTCGGAAGGCTCGGGGCAGGCTCTGAGCGGCAGAGCGAGATTCCTCGGCCGCCGTCGCGGCCTCGGAATGACAGCGAGGGGCGCAGGATGACAGCGAAGGGCTCAGAATGACACGGAAAGGGGGATCGCCCTCGCAAGGCGGACGTAGTCAGCAAAGTCGTCGGCAGTAGCACAGGCACTCTTGCCTGTGTGCCTTTGTTTTTCTGGAACACAGCCAGGAGAGGGGGCCCCACTTGGTGGGGCTGTGCTACCGGCTAATTCGGATGTGCAGCGGCGAGTTGCGGGGGCCCCAGGTTGTGCCTTGGGGCTCGCCATCTCCGGTCCCCGAGCACCCGGAGCCTCAGGTTGGGGCCCCCGAGCCGCCGCTACGTCAACCCGCAAGCAAGGCGGCAGCTTCGCTGCCGCACTCCAAGGCGCTTCGCGCAACTGACGACTGAGAACGGGCAATCGACCGCTGACTGCTGAGAACTGACCGCTGACAGCTTGTTAAACCAAAGTTCGCCCGCCAACCATTTTGGCAGCGAGGCGGCGGTGGCGGGCGAGCACGGGCTCGAGCGCGACGGTCTTCAGCTCATGGTTGCGGACCACCACACGCCCTTCCACGATCAGGGTTTCGACGCGGGTGGGCGCGCAGAGCAGCAGGGCGGAAAGCGCGTCGCCGGCGCCGCTGTAGCCTACGTCTAGAAGGTCGAAGAGGGCGATGTCAGCACGCTTGCCGGCTTCGAGGCTGCCGAGATCATCGCGGCCCAGGCAGCGCGCGCCCTCAACGGTGGCCATGCGCAGGGCTTCGCTGACCGTGAGCGCGGCGGCGCCGTGCGCGAGGCGATTCAGGAGCAGCGCCTGGCGAGCTTCGGCCAGCATGTGGGAACTGTCGTTTGAGGCACTGCCGTCCACGCCCAAACCGACCGCGCAGCCGGCGCGGCGCAGAGCCAGCACCGGGGCTACGCCCGAGCCGAGACGCATGTTGGAGCTGGGACAATGCGCGATGCCCACGCCCGCCCGGCCCAATCGCGAAACTTCTCGGGCGTGGAAGTGAATGGCGTGAGCTAGCCAAGTGTTGTAGGCTAGCCAGCCGGCGTCCTTCAGGAAGTCCAAAGGACGTTTGCGGAAATGTTTCAGGCAATAGGCTTCTTCATCCCGCGTCTCCGCGAGGTGGGTGTGCAATCGCACGCGGTGACGCTCGGCCAGCTCGGCGGTGGCGCGCATCAGCATCGGCGAGACGGAGAACGGCGAACACGGCGCCAGGGCAATCTGGAGCATCGAGCCGGGCGCGGGATCGTGATATTGGCGGATCAGCCGCTCGGAATCCGACAAGATGGCGTCTTCGCGCTCGACCACGGAGTCCGGCGGCAGGCCGCCCTGGCTCTGGCCCACGCTCATGCTGCCGCGCGTGGGATGGAAACGCATGCCGAGCGCGCGCGCGGCCGCGATTTCCGCGTCGATCAGCTTGGGCTGGCCGCGAGGGAAGAGGTAGTGATGGTCGGCCGTGGTGGTGCAGCCGGAAAGGAGTAGCTCGGCCATCCCCACCAGCGCCGCCACGTGCATAGACTCTTCGTCTAGCCTAGCCCAGAGCGGATAGAGCGCGCGCAGCCAGTCGAAAAGCTCGGCGTTGGCCGCCGGGGCATAGGCGCGCGTCAGAGTTTGGCAAAGATGATGATGAGCGTTGATCAGACCCGGCAGAGCAACGGCGTACGGCGCTCGAATGGTGACGGCGGCGCGCAGAGTCTTCGGCGGGCGCGTGCCGACCTGCTTGATCTCTCCGTTCTCGGCATAAATGAATCCGCCGCGGAGAACCGTGCCGGGCTCGTCCATCACAATCAGCGTGTGGATGTCGCGGACCAGCAAGGAGCGTTTGGCTGAGGCTTTGGTTGGCATAAGTTGATGATAAATAATGTGTTGCCTTGGTCCTATTACTGTATCCGTATTATAACATCATATACATAGAGTCGGTCCGCCTCACCCCTGATTTCTGACAGAACGAGCTATCACGGAATTTGGGTTCACCGTCACGAAATCAGTTTCTGCTCTCTCAGGATCGCATCCAGTTCGCTGCCGTCGGGACTGACTTCGAAAGGCGGCGCCACCGCGGACTGGGCAGCGCGAATATCCTTGAGTCCGTTGCCGGTGATCAGCGCAAGAACCTTCGAGCGCGAATCGATCACGCGCTCAGCCACCGCGCGCCTCACGCCGGCCACTGCTGTGGCGGCCGCCGGCTCGGCGAAGACTCCGGCCAAGCGGCCCGTGTAGCGCATCGCTTCCAGGATCTCTTCGTCGCTCACGTTGATCATCGTGCCGCTCGATTCGCGGACCGCCATCACCGCCTTCTTCCAATTTCGCGGCACGCCCACCGCAATGCTGTCGGCGATTGTGTGGGGCTCGATTGGCCGCACCGGTTCGTTGCTGTGATAGGCCGCGGTCACCGGCGCCGCGCCCTCAGCTTGCACTCCGAGCATCTTCGGCGTGCGGCTAATCAATCCCAGGATTTTCATTTCCCGCAATCCCTTCCACACGCCGGCGATCGTGCATCCGTCGCCCACCGCAACCGCGACCCACTCGGGAGGCTTCCAATCAAGCTGCTCGCAGATTTCCAGCCCGGCGGTTTTCTTGCCCTCGACAAGATACGGATTGATGGCGCAGTTGCGGTTGTACCAGCCCCAACGTTCGCAGGCGCGCTGGCACAACTGAAACGCTTGCTCGTAACTGCCGCGCACGCGCAAGACGGCGGCGCCGAAAATCAGAAGCTGCGTAACCTTCGGCTCGGGTGCGCGCTCAGGAACAAAGATGACACTTCGCAATCCCAGCGACGCGGCCATTCCCGCCAGAGACGAGGCTGCGTTTCCCGTGCTGGCGCATGCAATTATTTTCTGGCCCTTTTCGCGGGCCTTGACCACACCCACCGCGCTGGCGCGGTCTTTGAGCGAGCCGGTGGGATTGCGGCCGTCGTCTTTCAGATAGAGAGTTTTCACGCCGAGATGACGCGCGAGAGAATGAGTGAGAGTTATCGGCGTCCAGCCCACTGCCAGCCCGGGAAGCACAGCATCACTGCGGATGGGCAGCAACTCGCGATATCGCCAATGCGAGTTCTCGGTTCGCTTCGCAAGCCGCGCGCGAGTCAAGCGCTTGGCGATCGCGGGGTAGTCGTACTGGACGTCGAGAATCCCCGTGATGCCGCACGCTGGGCAGGTGTACGGCACTCTGGTCGAGTACGTCTTGCCGCAGAAGACGCATTGAAGTCCTTTCACAAACTCCACGTTCAGCTCCGACCTCCGGCGACAATTACACTACCGTGTTCCGAGAAAAAAACCTACGGCTTTGTTCGGTCCTCGGCAGCAGCTTCGGTGTGCCCGATGTTTCTCTCGCTAACGCTGATATACTTTGTCTTGCCCGCAAGCCGAAGGTGGAACTTCCCGATCGAATGGAGAATGACATGAGACCTCGCGTATTCGGCGTCCTGGTGTTTCTCTGCTCGTCGGCTCTTGCATTTCCAGCCGACACGTCAATGATTCCGCACCTTGAGAAGCGGGGAACTACGACACAACTTATTGTAGATGGCAAGCCATTCCTGATGCTCGCGGCCGAGCTGCACAACTCCAGCTCGTCGAGCCTTGAGTACATGCGCCCGATTTGGCCGCGGCTCGCGGCCATTCCCTTGAACACCGTGGTAACGCCGCTCTCGTGGGAACTGATTGAGCCGCGGGAAGGGAAGTTTGATTTCACTCTGGTCGATGGGCTGATTCAAGATGCGCGGCGAAACAATCTGCGCCTGGTTTTTCTCTGGCTCGCCAGTTGGAAGAACGGCATGTCGAGCTACGCGCCGGTCTGGGTGAAGCAGGATACTGACCGCTTCCCGCGCGTCATCGAAAAGGACGGCAATCCTGTCGAAATCCTGAGCACCCTTGGCAAGGCAACGATGGAGGCCGACGCCCGCGCCTTCGCCGCTGTTATGCATCATATTCGCGAAGTGGACGGCGAAGCTCATACGGTTCTGATGATGCAGGTCGAGAACGAGGTCGGAGTTTTGGGCGATTCGCGCGACCGCAGCCCCGGCGCGAACCAAGCGTTCGAAGGACAGGCGCCGCGGGAACTCGTGAACTATCTTCAACAGCACCGCGATGATTTGATTCCGGAGTTTCGCCAGCGTTGGGAATCCGCAGGCGGCAAAACCTCTGGCACCTGGACGGAGGTTTTCGGCGCCGGCCCAGAGACCGACAAGATTTTTATGGCGTGGAACTATGCGCGATACGTCCAACACGTCGCGGCAGCGGGGAAGGCCGAATACCCTATCCCGATGTACGTCAACGCGTGGCTCAGCGGGCCCGGCGCTTCTCCCGGCCAGTATCCAAGCGGCGGCCCACTGCCTGAAGTCACGGACGTGTGGAAGGCGGCGGGAACTGCTATCGATATCTACGCGCCGGATGTTTACGCGCCGAATTTCGCCGAGTGGTGCGACCGCTACAATCGCGGCGGCAACCCGATGTTCATCCCGGAAACGCGAGGAGGCTCCGCCGGCCAGGCCAACGTGTTCTACGCGATCGGGCAGCGCAATACGATTGGGTTCTCTCCCTTCGGGATCGATTCCTGGCAAGACAAGGATAACGATCTGGGCAAAAGCTACGAGGTGCTGATGCAAGTGGCGCCCATCATCCTGCAACATGAGGGCTCGAGCGAAATGACCGGATTTCTGCTCGACAAGGATCATCCGGCGGTCGCGGTGGAGATGAACGGCTACCGCCTTGCGGTGAGCCTGGATGATATCTTCGGGATGGGAGCCAAAACCGGATTCGGACTCATCATCGCGACCGAACCGGATGAATTCCTGGGCGTGGGCAGCGGATTTCGCGTGTCGTTTTCACCCGCGAGCGCCAACCTGCCTCATGCGGGAATCGGATACGTCGAAGAGGGATCCTTCTCTGGCGGGACTTGGATTCCGGGCCGCCGGCTAAACGGAGACGAGAACGATCAAGGCAAATTCTGGAGATTCTCCCCCCAACGCATCAACACAGAAAAGGTCGTCGTCTATCGATACAAGTAGAAGCCTCCGGCGCGAAGAGGATGAGGATGTAGGGCCAACCCTTGGGTCGGCCTGAGGCCGAGGCAAGCCTCGGCCCTACAATCGCGTGTGTTGAACTTCTCCGGTTTGCGTGCTGCCCTCGGCAGCCCTGTGATGCCAGTCACCGACTGAGCATGATCAAACGAGGATCATGGAAGGGACAAGTTGGCGAGAGACAATCGCTGTGGCTCGCAAGATCCGGATGAGAAGGGGGATTAGAGGTTGGGGTCAGGAATTAGGTAGCAAATCGCGAGGTGGGTAGCGGTTGCGGACAGCGATTTCCCACATTCGGACACGGCGAAAGTCGCACAACGAGTCTGGTGTTCCGCGCCCATTGATTCCAAGGCGCTTGAGGCCGCTAGCTATGGAACGCAATCTGCAAGGTGTCTTTCAAAGCCGCCTTGAATGGTGACATCTGAAAGGCGATGGGAGACTTAATCCAGGACGTTCGCTTCGGCCTTAGAGTACTGGTCAAGAATCCGGGGCTTCCGGCGTTGGCGGTGCTCACGTTGGCGCTGGGCATTGCGGCCAACAGTACCATCTTCAGTTGGATTAATTCGACCTTGCTCAACCCCATCCCCGGCGGGTGGGATTCCGGCGGTCTCGTTAGCGTGATGAGAGGAGAGCGCAGCGAGCATCCCACCCCGCCTTTCTCCTACCCGGACTATCGCGACCTGCGTGAGAGCAACCGAAGTTTCGTGGGCCTGCTGGCGTATCACCACGATTGGGTGTCCCTCACGGGCACGGGCAGGCCGGAGCGCATCTACGGTGTGCTGACTTCCGCCAATTATTTTGATGTGCTCGGCGTGTGGCCCTATCTCGGTCGCGGCTTTCTGCCCGGCGAGGAAGAGAAGCGCGAGGATGCGGCGGTGGCGGTGATCGCCTACGGACTATGGCAAAGTCATTTCGGCGGCGATGGTTCTGTGATCGGCAAGATCGTACAGATCAACCGGCATCCCTACACCATCATTGGTGTCGCGCCTTCCGGGTTCGAAGGCTGCATGACCGGCGTGCGCGGCGACGTGTGGATTCCCCTGGTGATGGCCCAAACCGTGTGGAACTGGAACGACCCGCTGGCGGATCGGGGCGACTTCTGGCTCAACGTGCTGGGAAAGCTCAAGCCTGGTGCTGATCGCCGGCAGGCTGAGAGCGAGCTCAATCTTCTGATGCAGCGCATCGTGGAACATTTCCCGAACGAGCACCGTGGGCCAAATCAAATTACATTTGATCCGCTATGGCGCTCCCCCTTCGGAGCCAATGTTTATTTATACCAGTCGCTGCCTATTTTGCTGGCTTTGGCGGCAGCGCTGCTGTTGTTGGCTTGCGCGAACGTTGCGAATCTTCTGCTGGTGCGCTCGATTGCGCGCCGCCGCGAGATCGCCGTCCGCCTGTCCATGGGCGCCAGCCGGTGGCGGCTGGTCCGCCAGCTTATGGTGGAGAGCTTGCTGATGGCTGTGGCGGGAGGCGCACTGGCCGTGTTCCTCACCACTTGGACCGCCGGCACCTTCGCGGCCTTCATTCCTACCAGCACGCTTCCGCTTGACTTGAATGGCCACGCTGATGCCACGGTCAACGGGGTGACGATGGGAATCGCGATTTTTGCAGCCCTGGTCTTCGGGATACTCCCGGCGCTGCGCTCATCGAGTCTCTCGCCGGTGACGGTCTTAAAGGAGGAAGCGAGCAGCGTGTCGTCTGGGCTTCACAGGTCGCGGCTCGCCAGCGCGCTGGTGGTGGCGCAGATCGCTTTGTCGCTTCTGCTGCTGGTCTGCGCCGGCCTGTTCACGCGCAGTCTTCAGAAAGCGCAGCAGTCGAATCCTGGCTTCGACCCGAACCACGTGCTCCTCGTTTCATACGAGTTGGGGCCAGCGGGCTATTCTGAAGATCGGTCGATCGAGTTCCACCGGCAACTGCTGGCCAAGCTGGCCGCACTTCCGGAAGTGCAGTCGGTGACTATGGCGGACTTTTCGCCCCTCAGCTTCACAATCCATTCGGACACTCTAGGGATCGAGGGATATTTTCCCAAGCTCCATGAGTCCATGCAAATTGATCGCCCGATTGTGGGCCCGAATTACTTCAGCACGATGCGAACTCCTCTCATCGCAGGACGGGAGTTTACCGTCGAGGACACGAAGGACTCCCAGTTGGTCGCGATCGTCAATCAAGAATTCGTCGCTCGATATTGGCCTGGGCAGGACGCCCTGGGCAAACAAATTGTTTATGACCAGCGGAAGTTTACAGTGGTCGGCGTTGCCCAAAACGCAAAATACCGCCGCCTGATTTATGGCCCGGCGCCCGCCTTCTATTTGGATTTGTTCCAGGAATCTCGCGATCCGGTGACCATCCACATTCGGGTCCACGGCGATCCGCAGGCATTCGCGCCCACGGTGGAAAAAGCCGTTCAGGAATTGAATCCTAACCTGCCGGTGTTCGACGTCGCCACACTCGCCAGCAGCATGAAAATGGGGAGTATCTTCGAGCGGGTCGCCGTGACATTTGCCAGCTCGTTCGGCCTGCTCGCTTTGGCGCTCGCCGCGGTGGGCGTCTATGGAGTGGTCTCCTACGCGACTCGGCAGCGGACGCACGAAATCGGAATCCGCATGGCGCTGGGAGCCAGGCGGGCGGACATTCTGCGATTGGTAATGGCCCAGGGCCTGCGCATGACGCTCATCGGGCTGGGCGTGGGACTGCTGGTGACACTGGCGGCAACCCGGATTTTGCGAGCGGCATTGTTCGGCGTCACGGCAACCGATGCGGTAACCTACCTGATCGTGGCGGTTTTGCTGGGTATCGTGACGCTTCTGGCTTGCTACTTTCCGGCGCGGCGGGCCACGAAGGTGCAGCCCATGGCGGCACTGAGGTGCGAGTGACAGAATTTAGAAGCTAGAAGTTAGAAGCTAGAATGAAAAAACGCGAGGCCTTGTAACGCCCAGCGTCCGATTTCCGACCGGCCGATGAAGAAATTCCTTGCGCCGTCACTCTGAGCCCTTCGCTTGTCATCCTGATTCGTTCGCTGTCATTCCGGGCCGTTCGCTGTCATTCCGAGCGAAGCGAGGAATCTCGCTCTGAGGCTCGGGGTAAACTTCGCGAGGAATCTCGGCACTTCAAGAACCAAGCGCTTCCGGGATTCTTCATGGTCCGTCGGCTTGCGGACTTCTCGGAATGACATGCTTGGTAGTGGGTCAGTTTCCGATTTGCCGACTATACGTCAATGTGACTTGCAGCGTTAGCACACGATGCGCGACGCAATGTGCTTGTTTCGGTGCGGGCGAGGATCCTAGAGTTTGAGTTCGCCGGTCTCCATTAATGCGTCACTCGGGAATGATCGCCAATCGTCAGACTCCGATACTCCAAGGTGCTCGCCACACGCTAATCAGTCAGGCACTCTTTCCTCTTGACAATCTAGAGGAACGGTGTATTCTAATCTCGAGAATCTGAAGGAAAGACCCATGCCTGACCGACCCGCCTACCTTGTCCAGGGCACCCTGGACATGCTGATCCTGAAAACCCTGGCGCTGGAACCGATGCACGGTTACGGCATCGCACTTAGGATCGAGCAAATCAGCAAGGGTGTGTTTCGAGTCAATCCGGGCTCGTTGTTTCCCGCCTTCCGTCGCCTGGAACGCGCGGGATGGATAAAGCCAGAATGGAACCCAACGGAAAACAATCGGCGCGCCAAGTATTACAGCCTCACCGAGCGTGGGCGCAAGCAGTTGAAGGCCGAAACCGCCGCGTGGGGAAAACAGATTGCCGCCATTGCCAGGATTATGGAAGCCTCGTAGGAGGTTTGTTATGTCTCCGCTGCGAAATCTAGGGGCTGGACTCCACGCCCTCTTTCGAAAGAAACAAGTCGAACACGAGATGGATGAAGAACTGAATGGCTATCTGGACGCGGCCGTGAAAGACAAGATGCGTTCGGGGATGAGCCAAGAAGACGCTCTGCGCGCGGCGCGGGTGGAAATGGGCAGCGTGGATGCGGTGAAAGAAGAGATCCGCAGCGCCGGTTGGGAATCGACGCTGGAAACTATTTGGCAAGACATTCGCTACGGTCTGCGAATGCTGGCGAAGAATCCCGGGTTCACGGCGGTGGCTGTTGTGATGCTGGGACTCGGCACTGGGGCAGGCGCAGCGATTTTCAGCATTCTCTACGCGGTGGCCATTCGTCCACTGCCGTACCTGAATCCCGAGCAACTCGTAGAGATTTGGCGGATTGAACCCCAGATACGTTGGAGCCCGGCTTCCGGCCCAGACTTTCTCGATTGGGCGAACCAGAGCGACGCCTTCTCGGGGCTGGCTGCTGACGGTTACTATGAGCCGACTCTGCTTACGGAAAACGGTCAGGCTGAACATCTTGATGGGTTCCAGGTGACGCCTGACTTCTTTAAGGTCTTGAGAGCACATCCGGCAAAGGGACGTTTTTTCGTCAAGGGCGATGATGAGTCTGGCCACGACCATGTGGCTGTGCTCGGTGAAGGGTTCCTTACGCGGGCGCTTGGAAAGGATCTTTCAGCCATTGGGTCCATGATCACGCTCGACAATGAGCAATTCGAAGTGATCGGGACCGTACCTGATTCATTTCGCTTCCCCGTACTAATGCCCGGGATGAACCCTATGCCGGACGTGTTTGTACCCATTCCCCATGCACAGCTCAGCAAAGACCGGGCTAAAACTGCACTTTATGTGATTGGAAGGCTTAGGTCTGGGGCCACCATCCGGCAGGCTCAAACTCAGATGACAACAATTGCCACGCGCCTCGCACAACAATATCCCGAATCCGATAAGGGCATGGGCATAGAGGTTAAGCCGTTGGAGGGACTGGTCAGGACTGGATTTGGGGTCGTAATTGGCTCCGTACTTCTCTTCGGTGTGGGTTTCTTATTGCTGCTGGCATGTGCCAACGTCGCCATCCTGATGCTGACTCGAGGCGCTCGGAGGCGGCACGAAATCGCCATTCGCCAGGCCGTAGGCGGGAGCCGTGCGCGAGTCACCACGCAGCTCCTCACGGAAAGTATGCTCGTCGCCCTCGCAGGCGGAGCAGTCGGTATCCTTCTGGCATCCTGGTTCAGGGATGGCCTGCTCGCTCTCGACCCGGATCACCTCATTCCGGCAGCCGCTCCCATCGAGATGAATTTTCACGTTCTGGCCTTTACCCTCGGTGTTTCTATTGCAACCGGGGTGCTTTTTGGTCTCGGTCCAGCCCTGCAACTATGCAGAGTCAATCTGCAGGAGTTGCTCAATGAAGGGGCGCACGCAACGCGCTCTGGAGCGCGCTCCCTCGGGCATCGAGACCGCTTGGTCGTTCTCGAGGTGACGCTCGCGCTCTCCCTACTGATCGCTTGTGGGCTCATGATCCGGACTCTCGCGGGCACTCTCATCAGACCGCAGGGATTTAATCCCCACAATATGCTATCGGCGTCGTTGGCACTCGCTGACTCGAAGTATCCCACGCCTGAGGTTCGCAACGCCTTCTCTCGCGACTTGATCGAGCGGGTCAAGGCTCTCCCCGGCGTTCAATCCGCTGCGCTAGAAGGCCGTTCACCGAGCCATGTGGCTGCGTCAGGTAACGGAGTAACGCCCTCCAGCTTCAAGTTGAGCCCATTGGCACAAATCTCTATGGTTAGCTCCAACTATTTCCGTACCATCCAACTTCCACTTCTTCGGGGCCGACAACTTACCTGGGCCGACTACACGCCAAATCCCGCTGTGGCGATCATCAGTTCGACGATGGCACGCGATCTCTGGCCCAACCAGGACGCGCTCGGCAAACGCTTCACACCTTCGTACCCTCCGGAATGGTACGAGGTGGTGGGTATTGCGGGCGACAATATCCGTCCGGGCGCGCCAACTATGCCCGAAGCGTACCTCCCGAAATTACCTACCCGAGTGAGCCTGCTAGTTCGGACCGAGGGCGATCCAAAGGCGGTAATACCCGCCCTCCGGGACCTGATCAAGAATGCGGACAAAGATGCCCAGGTGGGTTCCATACAGACGATGGAGAAGTCGCTAGCTCAAACCGGCGCCCCCGTCCGCAATCTCACAATCATGTTATGTTCCATGACAATCATCGTCCTGTTGCTGGCCACGGTGGGCGTTTATGCCGTGGTAGCCTACGCCGTTGCGCAACGAACACACGAGATTGGTGTGCGCATGGCGCTGGGAGCCCGACGAGAACAAGTGCTCTTCCTTGTCATGCGCGACGGCATCCGCCTAAGTCTGATCGGCGTGGTGACCGGCCTAGCGCTTGCGATCGCAGTGGGTCGCATCCTTGCGTCATTTCTTTTTGGTGTGACTTTCGGCGCAATCTCGACGTATTTCGCTGTTTCAATGCTGCTCTTGGCCGTCACGGTCCTCGCGAGCTACATCCCCGCGCGCCGGGCGACTAAGGTCGATCCGATGGTGGCGCTGAGATATGAATGACTTCCAGCGTTATTCACGTTCTGCTCCAATCACGCGCCAGTGGGCGTATGGCCTGTAAACCACAGATGCAGTCTGCGCTGTCATTTCTCTTACGGTGTTGCTTGGATGAGGGCCTACTCGGAAACAACTCACTTTGACGTATTACGGCCATAACCGGCCAATCTCTGCCCATTCTCAGGGCGTGCCGAGTTTGCGCGCTTCGGTGGCGATCTTGGTGAGGCGGTTGGAGAGCCGGTCGAGACAACTGCGTGCGGCACCGACCGGCAGCGTCCGCCGGAACATTTCCAGCGCATGTTG
>Ga0208562_1000109_pt1 | contig 65612 bp, 60 predicted proteins | sample June2015DPH_16_1_3_FD_184715 | JGI IMG/M metagenome (GOLD analysis project Ga0208562, IMG submission 184715) | Peatland microbial communities from SPRUCE experiment site at the Marcell Experimental Forest, Minnesota, USA - June2015DPH_16_150... | ecosystem: Environmental > Terrestrial > Soil >... | reverse complement strand
GGGGCCAGCATGGTGAGTCCTCGGTCTTTCATTGGCTGCCCGCCACGTGTAGCTCAGTCGGTCTTTAAGCAGGGAACTTGGCGGTGTCGGCAAATAGCTTCACAACTTCGCGGTGAGAGAAGATGAACGGATCAATCAGCGCCAACCAATTATCGGCGGCTGCTCGTCCAGCGATTTGTCGCGGATGACAACGCCGATGTGCTCTGCTCCGGAGGTTGGGAGACCGGAGACCATCCCCCCCAGCAGAGTTTCGAGAGTCTCTCCGATTGATTGTGCTACATTAGTATTCGCTAAGCATGACTCACAAGCAGTTGAAGGTCGGTACCGCCAACCAGCGTCAACCCCCTCCACAGCAGCGAATCTTCTCAGCACATTTCAGGAAACAAGAATAGGAACATCAATGGCAGAACAAGGAACAGTGAAGTGGTTTAACGACGCCAAGGGCTATGGTTTCATCAGCCGTGAAAATGGCGAAGACGTTTTCGTGCATTTCTCAGCGATTCAAGCGGGCGGCTTCAAGAGCCTGCAAGAAGGGCAAAAGGTGCAGTTCGACGTGACCAAGGGCCCCAAAGGCTGGCAAGCGGAGAACGTTACCCCTGTCTAGGTAACGACGCTTTCTAAGGCGATAGCGTGCCCGAGATTCGAAAGGATATCTCGGGCATTTTTGCGTCTGCAATGGTTGCAACTTAATCCCGCTCTTTGCGAAGCTTTTTTCGGGCACGCTTTTGAGCCAAAGCTTGTTTGACCCGGCGTCTTTCGCCCGGCTTCAAATAGTAGGAGTGACGCTTCACGTCCTTAATAATGTCTTCCGTCATGACCTTGCGTTTGAACCGCCGCAAGGCGTTCGCCAACGACTCGCCTTCTTGCAGTCGAATTTCTGCCACACTCATCACCCCCAAGCCAGCACTATATCGGACACATTCGAGCTTACTCCCTTTGTGCGGCGCTTCTTGGCCGCCAACTGCCAAGTTCGCCGTCTGCTTCGCTAAACCGCTAAACATCCTTCAGTTGGTTCTCATCCAGTCCGAAATAGTGACCCAGTTCATGGATGACAGTCAGGCGGATTTGTTCGCGGACTTCAGCTTCGTTGGAGCAGACCGCCTCAATATTCTTCTGGTAAAGCACGATGTGATCGGGTCCTGACGGTAGGCTAAATATGCTTTTCTTGGTCGTGGGCACGCCATGGAAGACACCCAGCAGCAGTCGCCTGCGCTGCCCCAGCTTCGGTGGTCGCTGGTTCGCCGGAAAATCTTCAACGAGGATCGCGACGTTCTGGATGCGGCTGCGGAACTCTCCCGGCAGCGAATCCAAAGTCTCTTCTGCAACCTTGACGAAATCTTCGCGCTTCATCCTTCACCACTGACACAAACGACGCACCTCCACCGAGTAGCCTCCGTCATCCTCTTCATCGTCGTCACCCTCATCGTCCGTAACGTTTCCTTCATCTTCCTCATCGTCCTCTTCCTCGTCTGGCTCTTCCCGAAGAAGGACATCGGCTTGCGCCGAGCGATCCGAAGGGTTCGCGTCGAGGCATTGTGGGCGTATTCTGCTCATGTCCCACATGGTACTCTGTGCCTGTTGGCAAGAGCAGCAGGGTGTTCCTTGCACGCGCTGCCGGGATCAACTGGCCGAGGACGAATCGCTTGGTACATCCAGCAGGGGAGGCCACCATGTCGTCGCGCACAATCTTTCTAAGCAGGCTGATCGGGCTGTACTGCATTCTCGTCGCGCTATCCATGATGACTCGCAAGCAAGCCATCGTGGAGACGGTGACCGCCCTTCTTCAGAACCCATCGATGATGTTGATCCTCGGCGTAATCACGCTAGCCGCTGGGTTGGCGATGGTTCTCGCGCACAATATTTGGTCGGGGGGTGCGCTCGTGGTTGTGGTCACCCTCGTCGGTTGGATAACGCTGATCAAGAGCCTGTTCTTTTTGTTCCTGCCGCCAGAGTTAGAAGCAGGGTTTTTTCTCAGGCAGCTTCACTACCAAGAGCTTTTCTATGTGTACGGGGCTATTTCGCTCGTCCTCGGCATCTACCTGACCTATGGCGGATTCAAGTCAAGATCCAGTTAGCCAGTATCTCCCTCACTGGATCGTGCCGTCTTCGCCGAGGGTGCTTCTGTTCTTTCCAATCACACGCACTTCTTTCCCACGCAGACCAGCGTATTTGACCGCCATGCCGAGTAGTAGGTATTCGTCGTCTTGGTAATCGGCAGCAAAGGCGTCTTGGTGAAGCAAAACTAGTTCCGTGTCATCCGCGCACGCCTTCGCGAACTCAGGAAGCTTCTTTCTGATGGTAGCGATCAGGCTGGACTCTCGCTGCATTCGCTCGTCATTGGTCATCGTGCTATGAGAATAGCCGATTCTGAATCTGGGCGAGTTCCACGGGCGCGGAGCATTCCTCGTCGTCGTTCGCCACGTGATTGATCCGTACGCTCACGGGATAGCACCGCATTTGCCGAGCATCGTAGGGCTTCAGCAGATCGGACGCCGCAGCTTGGCCTGCATGCGCTTGCGAACCGTCTGCCGAAGCACCAGAAACCGTCCCTTTTTCGTCTTCCCGCAAAGGTGCATGAATCCGAGAAAATCGAAGGTCTCCGGCTTGCCCAGACCCGGGCGCTTTCGGTTCTTCGCCGCATGGCGTCCGAACTCGAACAGCCGCCCCTTTTCCGGATGCAGTTCCAGTTGGAACTTCTGCATTCGTTCCTTGAGTTCCGCCTAGAACCTGTGAGACTCGAAGGAGATGTTATGGCCTGTGATCGCGTTTCACGCCTTCAATTGAACCGGCGCGGTTGGCTCAGACTCAGATTCAAAATCGGATATTACGCTCCACTTCACGTCTAACTCCAGCACTATCAATCTTTAGGCCTCGAAATCTAAACAGTTTCCTTCCGCAACTGTTCGTCGCCGGCCCCGTTCCATCCGCCAAGAACTCCGAAGTCACTCTTACTGGAAGGCCACCAACCTACGAGATTGGGCCATGTACCCCGGCGCTCCACTAACTTAGTCTCGTTTCATTGAACTTCTAGTACCGGAGAAAATGTTGAAAAAGCACCTAGTCACAATTCTCTTACTAAGCGTGGCCATTCAGGCCCAGAGCCTCAAAGTCGCGAGCGCAACAGCACCCAGTCTGCCAAACGCGCCTCAACCAAACACAGCCGAGCCGGATAATACCTTTTCCAGCGGCCTCGGGTTTGACAATCAACTATACGTCTTGCAGGGCTTGGGAGTGGCGACCATGGTCGGTCAATTCACCAATCGCCCTTGGCTTGGCGCAACGGCGGGGGTGGGATCGTGCATGTTGTGGCGAGTGGTCCACGACCAAGGCTATACGAATGATCGTATGTTTGGTTCTAACCGCGTAGCGTTCTGCGCTCTCGGCTCGGCTGTTGGCTATGCCACCGATAAGTGGCTGTTCGGTATACACAGAGGCAAGGACCATCGCACGCGGAAAGCGGTTCCGCTAGAGTGATGCCATCTTCGCTACTATGGGAAAAGCGTCGAGACGGGATTCGGGCTTCGTACTCCTTCTTTACTGCAATCATGCGGTTATCCTCACCTTCGGGCGCAGGTCTGCTGTAGAAAATGCCGCGTGCGACATGAACTACCGACAATGCAGATGGGTTACTTTTCATCATCTCTTTGCGAAGGGTCATCAGCCCACCGACATGATCCCAGTGATTGTGCGTCAGGATAACTTCTCTAACGTCGGACAAATCAATCTTCAAGTCGCGTGCATTTTGCAGCACGGTATCGGGATGGGCTCCCGGATCCAGCAGAACCCGATGACCGTCTGCCTCGATCAACGCCGAAAATCCCCACTCTCCCACTCCTGTTGTACTGCCCACCAGCATGGTCGATAGTAGGGTCACCTTGAGCGCGTGAATCTGGACAGATGCGCTCTGAACGTTAGGGGCGGGACTGGTGCCCTGAGCCTCGACGGGAGGCTGCATGCTCACAATCAGAAACGAAAGCGCGATCAGTAACGCAGAAATGTATATTCGGTCATTGCGTCCCGTCCTGCTGTTCATCGTTCCCTCCAGCGCGGAAATTGTATCCCTCTCACAATCTTTGCACCCAATTCCCCTCAGGAAATTGGGGTTCATTGATTATCACGCTGGCGATGAATTACAGGTTCACAGTTCACTCCTCAACATCGTTCTCCACGACTAGAACTTCGTTCCGAAGAAACGGAACTCTACTCTCTTGCAGACGTAGCGACTCTCGGCTTCGCCATTTCCTTGACGACTTCGGCGAGTGTCGCTTTGTCCGATTGCTTTTTTGTTTTTCTCTTACCCATAACCCATGATTTCACGAGTCCGGGGCGTCTACAGGTCAATTTGGATCATGTATTCTGAGGTCGAAGCGGGCATATCGACATTGGGTCGCGCTGAAGCCCTCACGGAGTGTGGACACCTATATTCCGAAACCTGAGCAATTTTGAGCAGTCACCAAGTAGGTCACCGTTGTACTCTCTTGGCAGATATGAAGGAACTATGCGACCCCACAGTCGTTTTGTTCCTCTGGTGGCGCAGCCGTATATTTGTATACAGGAAAAGTAGCTCATCCACTCGCTGCGCCACATCTACTTTTTGAACGCTGTTCACACAGCAAGTCAAGCTCCGGCGCATCCCGGAGTTAGTGTCCGTGCAGGTTCATGCTTAGGCTGGCAACCCCATGACAGACAAATCTGAGTCTTCATTCGCGGTCGTTCGGTTTAACGAGCAAACCTACCAGTCGGGCGGAGTTGTGGCCGTCATCAAGGGAACTGAGGCTGCAGAAAGAACTCTCAATGATTTCGATTGGTGTCAGAGCGAGGAAAACCGAAGGGCGGGTTGGCGCTATTTCCTAGAGGAAACCGATCTGCGGCCCGGAATGGAGCCGGAGAAAGCCACCAGACTTCGACAAGTGCAGTTCGATCTTCAAGAGTCTTAAGCTTAGGGCAGTCTGCACCGAGTTTAGCGCCGGGCTAAAAACGAAAGCGCCCCAGACTCCGTTTAGAGTCGCGGGACGCTCGTTTGAACAGCCCTCCCCCGAAAACTGCTCAATTCCAATTTAGGCTCCGTTCCGAACTTCGTGAATAGCTCCTGCGTGCCACGTGGCGGCACTGCTGCGCTAATCTGCCCCGATCCGATGATGCGCTGGATCATGCGCTTGAATTGTGATCGCCACGCTCGGGGGCAGCGAACTGGTGAGCTTCCGACTAAAATCGCGAGATGACACCCGCGCAGGTAAAGCCTACGATCTCGCCCGAACTACTGAACCAAAGCGACATAAGAGTTGGCACCATCGAATCTGTGAGCGGTGTTGCCAATTCGGAAAAGTTGGTCGCACTCCGCGCCAACTTCGGCGATCATGTGCGCACGGTCTGGGCTGGGATGAAGCGAGAGCGTGCAAATCCACGGGAGATCGAAGCAAGCAAGCGTTATTCGTGGTAAACCTTCCGCCACGCAAGATGGCAGGGATCGTGTCGGAAGGCATGCTGTTCGACATTGGCTATTTGGGCGCGATTACCCCAGTGCTGGCGGTGCCGGAGTCGGGGGTGCCCGATGGGAGCAGATCAGGATGACGATCACGGGGCTGATATGAAACGGACATTGCTTTCATGGAGCAGCGGAAAGGATAGTGCTTGGAGCCTTCACCTTCTCCGGCAGCAGGGCAGGTACGAAATTGTTGGGCTGCTCACGACTTTCAATCGAGAAGCGAATCGAGTAGCTATGCATGCGGTGCGTCGTAGCCTCCTCGAAGCACAGGCGAAAGCAGCAGGTGTCCCTCTGTGGGATGTGGATTTGCCTTCGCCGTGCTCGAATGCGGATTACGAGAGCATCATGAGCGAAACGTGCAAGGCCGCTGTTCAATCGGGGATCGAATACATCGCTTTTGGCGATCTTTTCTTAACTGACATACGGGCATACCGCGAGAAGCAACTGGAAAATTCCGGATTGCAGCCAATTTTCCCGGTGTGGGGAATGCCCACGCGGGAGCTTGCGCTTTCCATGATCAAGTCCGGCGTGCGTGCGAAACTCACTTGTATTGACAGCAAAGTCCTAGCGCCGGAATTCGTTGGCAGGGAATTCAATGAGCAACTCCTCTCGGATTTGCCGCCAGAGACCGATCCCTGCGGCGAGAACGGGGAATTCCACACGTTCGTGTATGCAGGCCCGATGTTGGAGCGCGATCTGCCAGTCGAGCTAGGAGAAATCGTCGCTCGCGACGGATTTGTGTTTGCTGACCTGAGTCTTAGTCAGTGAAGGGGACACATGCTGACCAACGAAGCAATTCAGTTTAAGTCAAAGGCTTAATTAACGGCGTCGAATTCTTGCGTTTTCCCTTGACCGAGCCGTTGGCTGCGAGATGTTCGAGAGCCTGCCGGATCGTCTCGGCATCCGAGCGGTTGATGCGTGCCTTGAGCTTGAGTTTCATTTGGGTCGCCCCTTCATTACCGCCGCATTGCGGAACGAAGACCGCAGCGAATCGATGGTGGTATCGTAATCCGTCGCCGAGAATTTCCGCTATGCCAATGAGAACTTTCACGCAAAACGACCCGCTGACAGACGCCGAGCTTGATCGCCTCGGTGACTTCCTCAGGAGTTGCAAGGGCGGCAGGGAGATGAACGTCGAGCAACTCGACGGATTTTTCGCCGCCCTGATCGCAGGCCCGGAGATTGTCATGCCGAGCGAGTACTACCCGGAGGTCTTCGGCGGCGAGATGTCGGACACCTGCGAGTTCGCCAGCCTCGACGAAGCGAACGAAATCTTGGGGCTGATGATGCGGCATTGGGACACTATCGCAGGGACGCTGAACAAGGATGAGGTCTACGGGCCGATCCTGTTGCAGGACGAGAATAGCGTGGCTCACGGTAACGACTGGGCTCGGGGCTTCATGCGGGGCACGCTCATGCGGCACGACGGCTGGCTTGAGCTTGTCAACGACGAGGAGCAGGGCGGATGCATGGTTCCCATATTCATGCTCCACTACGAGCACGACACAGACCCGAAAATGCGTCCCAAGCCCATCAGCCCTGAGCAGCGGGAAGATGTGACCGTGCACATGGCGGCGGGACCTTTGGCAGCGTATTGGTATTTCCGGAAGCATCGGCAGGTCAGTCCCAATGCTCACCGGAGTGAACCACGGCGCAATGCTCCCAAGATCGGGCGGAACGACCCGTGCCCGCGCGGCTCCGGCAAGAAATACAAGAAGTGCTGCGGCGGGGCGACGGTGAACTGAGCGCCATGGGGCGACCGCCCTGCTTGGAGTCTCCTGTACCTCGGAGTGCGATAATCGGGGCACGAGGATTCGGCATGAAGAGCAGGCAGGGGTACAAGGGCTACGTTATCGTGGCACGATCTTGCGAACTACAGGATGGGGGATTCGCAGCGGAGTTCTCCGTCGAGGAACATGATGCGGATGGGGTCATGGAAACTGAATTCTATCTGCCTGACACATTTCCCACTCAGGAGTCCGCGATTGAGGCAGCAATTCAGGCTGGGCAGCAGAAGATCGATACGGGTTTCGAGCGGGGACGTGCGGTCGTGAACGGGTGAGCCCAATGCTGGCAAACGATAACACGCTAGCTCTATCGATGTTCAGAACTCGAAAGCGGGACTCAGGTGTGCCCGATCTTCTGTGTGCCTATTTGTGCCTACAATTCGGGTGTGGAGTGGGTTGAAATTTGCCATTTTTACTGAGATTTTGTTTTTCAGCAATTCCGCCAAACCCCTTGACAGGCGTGCGTTTTGCCAGTATTGATGGAAGAAGTCACAAGCATCAAAAGGATTCCCGGTAGCGCTACCAACCTTTCTTAAGTTGTTGAATTCAGCAAGGTTTCAAGCCTGTCAAAACGCTTGTCCCAAATTTGTCCCAAGGATCGAAGGCTGTGCCCCAAGAAAGCGAGGATTAGGGGGTATGGCGAACACCAAGGTCAGCATCAGGGAACGAATCAAGACCGCCGATGGAGGTTGGAAGTGGTCTCGGAAGATTCCGATTCCGGAAAGCAAGCTGAAGCCAGCGGAGGCGCAACGGAAAGGCAATCTTAATCTGGTGTATATCCGTACACCCGGCCTCGGGAGGGTGTTTATCTCCGATCTGGAGCGAGGGAAAAAGGAACCATGCCTGCCTTGGGCAATAATTTGCCATTTGAAATTGTTTCTGTTAAGAGTATAGGCGGCGCGCTCGAGGAGGACGCCGATAACTCGCTCCGCCGAATTGGTTGACCAAACCCTGGATGCATTCCAGATTGAACCTCCGTCTTGGGGCGTTGCCGATACGGGAATCCGCTTTGCGAAGTTTCGGCAGGACACCGCGGCGAGAATGCTCACGGAAGAGTTAACGGACGCAAGGCAGATTCGCACCCCGGACTCGGGAGAGGTTTCGCAGCGCAGCATTGATGCCATAATCCCACCCCCCTGGCTCTTGGAAATTCCGGACAGTCGATCCACTCCAATGTCTCGCTCCCTGTCTCGCCTCGCCCCTCACGGTGCTGTTCCCCTCGTTCTACAATGGGAAACAACAAACTTCTCTGAAAGGAATTTGTGACCTCGTGAGGGAAGGATTGTACGCTGACAGAGAGGCTTCTTATGGACGTACGCAAGAGTGAACAAATATTTGATGCGCTCGGGACCTTCCGCATTGAGCTACCGTCCTGGGGCTTCGCCAACACCGGCACACGGTTCGGGAAATTTATTCAGCCAGCAGCGGCCACCACAACCGAGGAGAAGTTCAGCGATGCCGGCCAGGTACACTTGCTGACGGGCGTCTGCCCGACGGTAGCTCTGCACGTCCTATGGGATTGTCCCGACGGTGTGCACAGCACAGACGACATCAAGAAGTTTGCTGGCCGTCACGGTGTTCTGCCGGGTTCGATCAATCCCAATCTTTTCCAGGACCAGGAATACAAATACGGTTCATTCGGCAATCCTGACCCAGCGGTTCGCCAGCGTGCGCTGCAGCACACCAAGGACAGCATTGAGATAGCGCGGCGCCTGCACAGTAGAGACGTCTCGATGTGGTTTGCGGACGGCTCAAACTACCCGGGGACAGCGAATATTCGGCAGCGCAAGCAATGGTTTAAGGAGGTGCTGAAGGAATCGCATGGTGAGTTGTCTCCCGGGCAGCGACTTCTGATTGAGTACAAGCCGTTTGAGCCCGCTTTCTACCATACCGATATTGCCGATTGGGGTATGGCTCTGCTCCTTGCGCGCGCCGCCGGCCCTCAAGCCCGAGTCTTGGTCGATACGGGACATCACTATGCGGCGCAGAACATTGAGCAGATCGTCGCCTGGCTCCTGTCGGAGGAGATGCTAGGAGGCTTTCACTTTAATGATCGCCGCTACGCCGATGACGACCTGACCATGGGTTCTATCGATCCGTATCAGGTTTTTCGCATCTTCCACGAGATCCGCTACTTCGAGTGGGAAACCGGCAAACGGGCCGACATTGCGTACATGATCGACCAGAGTCACAACCTTAAGGGAAAAATCGAGGCTATGATCCAGACGGTAACCGTCGCGCAGGAACTGTTTTCCAAGGCAGCTCTGGTCGATGCGCGAGAACTTGCCGCGGCGCAGAAGAATTGTGACCTCGTGCGCGCCGAGTCCTTGTTGCAGGATGCGTTCGCGACCGACGTCAGACCGGTGATCCAGGAATGGCGCGAGTCCAAGGGACTGCCGAAGAACCCTATGGAGGCGTTCCGCCAGAGCGGCTACCTCGAACGCATCACCAAAGAACGTGCAGCCCGAAATTCATCGAACATCTCCTCCTATGCCTAAGCGCATTCATGCGAAACCCTATCTGGCTTTCGATTTTGGCGCCGAGAGTGGACGGGCGGTTTTAGCGCATCTTCAATCAGGAGTTCTCACGACGAAGGAGGTACATCGTTTCGCCAATGAACCGGTCGAATACCTCGGATCTCTGCATTGGGACGTGGCTAGGCTCTGGTTCGAAGTACGAAAGGCTCTTGCACGGCTGGAAGAGGTGGACCTGGCAGGTATCGGCGTTGACGCCTGGGGTGTGGACTACGCCCTGTTGGGAGAACGCGGCGAGTTGCTCGAAAATCCCTACCACTACCGCGATCGGCGGACCGAAGGTGTCATGGAGGAAGTCCTCAGGAAGGTCGCCAAGGAAGAGATCTATCAGGCTACTGGCATTCAGTTCATGCCGATCAACACCCTGTATCAGTTGTTCGCCGCACGACGCGGAAGCCCCAAGCTTTTTGAGGCAGCGAAACAGCTGATCACGATCCCGGATCTATTTAACTACTGGCTGACCGGCAAGGCAGTCTGCGAGTTTACCAACGCAACCACAACCCAGATGGTTGACCCGGTGAAGCGCACATGGGCCACCGACTTGATGCAGAGATTGGAGCTACCGGTTCGTTTGCCAGCATCCATTGTGGAGCCAGGCTCGATCATTGGGACACTCCTGCCAGGCATCGCAGGACATTCTTCTCTCGCTGGCACCACAATCATCGCTCCAGCATGTCACGACACGGGTTCGGCGGTTGCTGCAATATCGGCTCGCGATGGCACGGCATTTCTCAGTTCTGGAACGTGGTCATTGGTGGGCACCGAACTGGACTCCCCTGTTATCACACCCGATGCATTGCGGCTGAACTTCACCAACGAAGGTGGTGTTAACGGAACTACCAGACTGCTGAAGAACGTAATGGGGCTCTGGATGCTGCAGCGCTGCCGGCAATCCTGGACGGCGGATGGACAAAGTTACGACTACCGTGAACTGACGGAACTCGCATCGCGGGAAACATCGTTTCGTCACCTCGTCGATCCCGATGACGAGTCCTTCTTGCGTCCGCCAGACATGCCCGCCGCCATCGGCGGATTCTGCAGCCGGACTCACCAACCGATCCCGCAAGAGCCCGGCGCCTACGTGCGGGCCATCCTTGAGAGTCTGGCGTTCAAGTACCGCATGGTTCTTCGCAATCTGGAGCAGGTGAGTGGGAAACGTATTGAGCAGATACGCATTATAGGCGGAGGGTCGAAAAGCCGGCTGCTGAACCAGTTGACTGCGGACGCCACTGGAAGAAGAGTTCTAGCCGGTCCGGCCGAGGCGGCAGCGCTCGGGAACATAGCGGTACAAATCCTTGCGACAAAAGACGCATCCTCCCTCCAGGAAGTCCGCGCCATTGTGGATCGATCGTTCCCCGCGGAAGTGTTCGAACCGCTTGAGACCGACAAGTGGGACCAGCACGCCGAACGATTTCAGCAATATTGCGGGAGTATCTATACACTCGGGTGATGCATCCCGGCGGCGAAGTTGCCGCCGCACGCGCCGCCGGTCTGGCTGGCACGGCTTATATCCTATCTACTATTTCGGGGCACAAACTGGAGGACGTAAGAACCGCCCCCCAAGGGCCCGTCTGGTACAAACTCCACTTACTCGTTGGTAGAGAAGCGGTCGAGGGTGCCCTCGACCTCGCCAAGCTTGAGCACCCGATTCAGGCTGTTGGAGGTTACCAACTGACTTACCTGAAGGACGCCAATAACCCGCTGTGGATCTCTTATTTGCGCAAATGGAAGATGCAGACATTCGGCGAGCATCACGTCGGTGTGCCCGATGAAGCGCCGCTCGAACTAAGGTTCGACTTGCCGAAGGACCACTACCGCGTCCGGATCATCAACCTGACCGCGAATCGTGAGGAGTGCCGCTGCCTGAGAACGAGAGACACACTCAAGCTGTCCAAAAAGACCAGCGACGATTACGTGCTGGTGGTGACGCGATGAAACGGCAGACACCGTGCACGCGCTGTTTAGACTCTCCTGGTGAGATTGACCTCGCGCCCAAGCGCGAGTGGCCGATTTACTGAGCGGAGCTCTCGTAGCTGAAAACGTAGTTCCCCGAACCAAGTTCCGCGAAGACGGCATCATCACTCTGTCGCGACCCAGAAATACCCGGACTCGATTGCAAAGGCTTCCCGCTCTCGGTCATCTGTTCCAGCTTCGCTTTGGGCAGGCGTACGGTGGCAGTCGTGTTGGCGGGAATCTCGACGCGCAGCGTCATCTTCCCGTCTTTCAGTTCCCATGCCGAAGCCACATTGCCGTACATGCTGTGCACCGAACCTTTCGCGAAGCTCAATCCCCCTCCTATGTGCGGCTGAATCAGGATGTTCTTGTAGCCCGGTTGCTTGGGGTCGATCTCAATCCCCGCGATCACGCGATATATCCACTCGCCGATTGCCCCGTAGGCGTAGTGATTGAACGAGTTCATCGACTTGTCCTGGAAAGATCCGTCCGGCTTAATACCATCCCATCGCTCCCAGATGGTAGTGGCGGCCTTCGTGATTGGGTAGAGCCATGAAGGGTATTCCGTGCGGTTCAGCAGCATATAGGCTTCGTCGAAATATCCGTAGTTGCTCAGTACCTGGCAGATCAGGGGTGTACCAAGAAAACCCGTGGTGATGTGGTGGAACGCGCGGACGTCGGCGGCTAGCCTTTCCGCCGCCTCCTTACGCTGCGATTCCGGCAAGAGATCGAAAGCCAAAGCAAGCGAATATGCAGTCTGGGTGTTGGAGGAAAGCCGTCCATTTGGAGTGACGAACTCCTTCTGGAAGGCATCCCGGATGTGAGCGAGCAGCCCGGCGAAGAAGTCTGCGTCTTCCTTTTTCTCCAGCACTTCGCCTGTCGCTCGCAGTAAGTCCGTGGACCTGGCAAAATACGCCGTCTGAATTAAATCCTTGTCAGTGGTGGCCCCGGGGTAATCCGGTACAGTGGTAGCGAAGGTGAGCCAGTCCCCGTAACTATCCCCACTGTTCCAGATGAATCGGTCGCCGGCTGCGCGCCGCACGTATTCCACCCAGGCTTTCATGCTGGGATACTGTTCCTCCAGAATACGGCGGTCGCCATAGGAAAGATAAACCGTCCACGGCAGCACTGTCGCGACATCGGCTCAGCCGACCGAGGCAGAGTCACCCTTGCGCGTACGATGCGAAAGGACATTGGGAATCACGTCCGGCACAGCGCCATCGTCTTGCTGATCCAGGGCAACGTCGTTCAGCCACTTGGTATAGAAGGCAGCGGAGTCGTGATTGAAACATGCGGTCCGGGCAAACACTTCAGCATCTCCAGTCCAGCCCAGCCGCTCATCGCGCTGGGGGCTATCGGTGGGAACGTCGAGGAAGTTTCCTTTCTGTCCCCAGACGATGTTGTGCTGCAGCTTGTTAAGCATGGCATTTGAGGTTTCGAAAGTGCCGGCAGGCTCAATCGCCGAATGAACCACAACCCCGGTGAACGCATCGAGGGGCGGTTCTCCGGGCCATCCATCGACAGCTACATAGCGGAAGCCTTGAAACGTGAAGTGCGGTTCGAATGTCTCGACGCCTTGGCCTTTTGTGGTATAGCGAATGGTCTGTTTTGCCATACCCAGATTCTCGGTGTAGAGATTACCGTTCTTGTCGAGAACCTCTGCATGTCGTAATGTGACGGTGGTGCCGGCTGGCGCCGTCAGGTGAAATCGCACCCAACCCACCATGTTCTGACCCATATCGAGCACGGTGTCGCCGCCCGGTGTTTTGATCACCTTGACCGGCTTGATTTCTTCGATCGCTCGCACCGGCGGCCCTTCAGGGGCTACCAACTTTACCTTGGGCGAGTCAAGCAAAGTTACGCCCTTCCAATCCTTGTCATCGTAAGCAGCGTCGCTCCATCCGGTGCGCTCCAGGCGGGCATCGTAGGTCTCGCCGTTGTAGATATCTGACATCAGAATGGGGCCGGTCGTCGCCTTCCAGTTCTCGTCAGTGCCAATGACTTGCTGCTGGCCATCCTTATATGTAATGACCAACTGCGCCAACAACGCCAACTTCGTTCCGTAGGAATTGCGGTTGTGCCCCGACGCCATGAATCCCCGGAACCAGCCGTCACCCAGCAGAGCTCCGAGGCAGTTCTTTCCCGGGTTCAACTGCGCAGTAACGTCGTAGGTCTGGTATTGGTAACGAAAATCATAAGCAGTCCATCCCGGCGTGAAATATTGGTCACCGACCCGCTTGCCGTTCAGTTCCAACTGGTATAACCCCATCGCCGAGACATAGAGACGGGCGCTAGCGATATTGGTCTTCCCCGCAAACACGCGGCGCAGCATCGGGGCGGGGTTGGACTGCGCCGAGTCCTCCTGCATATTGGGAGTGATCCAACGGGCCTTCCAGTCGGAAGACTGGAGTAGTCCCATTTCCCAGTAAGCCGGTTCGCTCCACGCCGAGGTGCGACCTCGATTGTCCGAGACCTGTACCTCCCAGTAATAACGCTGGCCGGTCTGCAAAACCGGTCCCTGATAGACAACTTGAATGGAAGCATCCGAGGCTTGCTTGCCCGAGTCCCAGAGCAGTTTATGCTTCGCGAAATTCGCTGCAGAAACCGCAACGCGGATTTGGTACGCGGTCTGCGCCGTTCCTCGTTCCGTGGACACGAGTTCCCAGCTCAGGCGAGGCTGTGGAATGTCAATCCCGACGGGGTTGGATTTATACTCGCAACGCAAGTTGGTAAGTGCCAGCGGGGTGGTGGCGGCCAAACTCAAGGAAGCAACAAGGAGGAATACGATACTGGCACAGTATCCAAAGAAGTTGGTAAAAGGCATGGGGACCTCTTCCGGCTGAGACAGCCAGTGATTCATCCTGCAGTCCGATGCGGAAATCATTTAACAGCTGATACTAAAAGTATGCGCTTCCCCGCGTCGAAGCTTCAATGTGCGGGAACTACGGGCCACTGGGGTTGCTGGTGTACTGCCGTATGGCTTACTCCACCTGCCTCTGGGTAATGCCCACGACATCTATCCCCTCGGGGTGCCTTTTGTCTGCCGAAGCCGAGCAAGAGTACGTGAGGAGGGGTTGCTCTCGCCGCGACCGAAGGTTCAGCCGGGTATTCGGCATGTCCCACGTAACGGGTGTGCCCCGGATGCCACTGATACTGACCTTTTCCGAACGTGGAGATCTCAACCGGTCCGAAAAAGGAAGCGCTCTGCCGGCTGCTCTGGTTTTGAAACTCGATCCGCGCGCGGTGTGCATTCTGTTGATCGCGATTCACCACCAGCAGAGACCACTGCCCATCGGGACGTTTCACAGCGTACGCCGTTACCAGCGCGTGTCTCGCGCCATCGTCGGTGTCACTCCTGGCGGGAAATACATCGTGCTGTTTCTCGCCCGGCGCGACCCATTGCGGATGCAAAGAGTCGCTTTCTCCCGTGAAACGTTGAGTAAGATGGGGATTACTCTTCCAATAACTGTTGTCATCGCCATCCGTGATGCGAGAAAAACCAGCGTTGGGCGTACCATCGTTTCGCGTAAAACCACGATGGGGCAACGAATATCCATAGGAGTAACGGATGGGTTCGGCGGGAGTTGCCGAGCCGGTAAAGTATTCATAATTCGACGAGAGCTCGTGTTGCCAATCGAGTACAGCCCGATCAGCAACCGTTTTGGAAGCTTTCAATTGACAGCCGCGTTCGAGGTAGTAATCGTCGAACAGCGGGGCAACCCGAAGGATGGCAGAGGCAGTCTTCCTGAGTGGTTCAGCCATTTGAGGTTGACTGAGAGCCATGAGATTGCAGGAAATGGCCACACTGAGCGGGAACAATATTTCGGGCGTTTTTGAGCTTGACACTGGCAGCCTATTTGCAGCACGATGACTTTGAAGCGATTCAATAGTGTTTCAGTTTCGCGGAGTGTTTTCGTGTAAAGCGCTCCCCGCGATTTGCCCGCGACCCTGGAATCGCGAATGCAAGACTTCGTAGGTGGTTAGTGAATGTCCTCGTTGGCGAGAAGAAGTGCGGGTCCATCAGAAGAGGTGAGTTCATGCATTTAAAGTCCTGGCCATTGTGGGGTTTGCTGTGCGTTTTGTTCGTTTGTGCACCTCTCTTCGCGCAGTCTTCGGGGTCTTTTACCGGCACTGTCCTCGACGATACCGGCGCAGTGGTCGCCGGGGCAGCGGTTTCGGTCAGCGATCCGTCCACGGGCTTTCGCCGGAACACTGTTACCAATGGGGACGGCATCTATTTCGTCGGCGGTCTCGGTGCCGGGACTTACGACGTCACCATCACAGCGCCTGGCTTTCAGAAATATGAGGCCAAGAAAGTGATTCTCCGAGTAGGAGAAAAACTTAGAGTGGACACGAAGCTTGTTATTGGTAAAGTGACGAGCGAGATTGTCGTGGAAGGCAACGCGGCCGGCAAGGTTGAGACCCAGTCCTCTGAAATGGCCGGTACGATTACCGGAGAACAGATTAGCCAACTGGAGTTGAACGGCCGTGATTTCGCCACGCTCATCAAACTCATCCCGGGGGTCAGCGATCAGACCGGTCAGGACGAAGGAACCGTTGGACCGCAGGGCAGTGTGTCCTATGCCGTCAATGGCGGCCGCACTGAGTTTAACAATTGGGAAATCGACGGTGGCGAGGTCCTCGATAGCGGCAGCAACGCCAATCTTAACATCTATCCCAACATCGACGCGCTTGCTGAAGTTCGAGTCCTCACTTCAACCTACGGCGCGCAATACGGGCGTAACGGTTCCGGGACCATTGAAGCGGTGACTAAGTCAGGCACCAATAAATTCCGCGGCGAGGCGTTCGAATTCATCCGCAATGCCGCCTTCAACGCCCATAACTATTTCGACTTGCCCGGATCGACGAAAACCTACTACAACAAGAATGATTTTGGATACGTCCTGGGCGGACCCATCAAGAAGGACAAACTGTTTTTCTTTTGGTCGCAGGAATTTCGCCGGCAAAATTACCCGTACGTTTACAACAACCCGGGCCAATTCCTCCCTGACGCACAGGAACGGGCGGGAAACTTCAACGAGGACTGCCCGGCTGTTGGCGTGCCATTCGTGCGATCGAACGCCACGGGGACCGTTCTCACTCCCTACGGTATGGAGGTGGTGTCCCCGAATTGTCCCGCACTCACCCTGGCGGGTACGGATTCCAATAACGATAATTATTATCTCGGTTTTCCCAATAACACCCTGCCGTCCAGTCTGCTGGATCCAGCCAACACTAACCCGCTGGTCGCAAATATTCCGCTGCCGAACCACGGGCACAATTTTTTCGGTACGTTTTCTTCGCCCGCCAATTGGCATGAGGAACTGATTAAGGTCGACGACAACGTCACTTCTAAATTGCGTGCAAATTTCCGCTTCATTCACGATTCCTGGCAGCAGGATTTCCCCATTTCGCCCTGGACTGATAACACTACGAATGTGCCGGCGATCGGCGGAACGCTGAAGGGCCCTGGAATCAGTGTGGTGACGACTTTGACCGCTACGATGTCTCCTACGCTGCTGAATGAGTTTGTCTTCAGCTATGGGGCCAATCACTTAATCCTTTTCAATACGGGAAGCGCCTGGAAGCGTCCAGCGAGCATGACCATGCCGGGGATTTTCGAAAATGGCTTTAACGGAACGATTCCATCGATTGGTATTGGCGGCAATGGGAACTTCCAGATCAGCATCGATCCAGGTTACTTGCCCTGGACTAACTCGAACCCTACCTATAGCTACCATGACAATTTGACCTGGATCAAGGGTAAGCACAACATACAATTTGGGGCCTACTTCGCGGCCATACAAAAGAATGAGCCGGCGCAAGAGGAACCTAACGGACAGCTCGGTTTTAACGGAAATCCGGATGTTGCCTACAATCAGCAGAACCCTTTGGGAGGATCGACTTGGAGCACGGGCAATGGTTTCGCGGATATGCTGGTGGGGGCTATTAGTTCTTTCTATCAACCGAACCAAAACCTCAAGTATTACAACCGCTACAAAGTCTTAGAACCATTTGTACAGGACGACTGGCGCGCGACCCCGCGGCTGACGCTGAACCTGGGCGTGAGAGTGAGCCTGTATGGCAGCTATTACGAACGGTATGGACGGGCTTATAACTTCGAACCCAGTGCCTACGTCGCAGCCAACGCTCCCATTGTCGATCCGAATACTGGGGCGCTGGATTTCCTTCCCGGACAAAGCGCCAGCAACATGACCGGAATGGTGCACTGCGGTTATAACGGAGTGCACCGAAGTTGCATGTCCGATCACCTATTCAATCCGGCGCCGCGCATCGGTTTCGCTTTTGATCCGAAAGGAGACGGAAAAACGGCGATTCGCGGAGGCTACGGCATCTTCTTCGAACATGCGAATGGGAACGACGCCAATACCGAGTCGCTCGAAGGGAATCCTCCTCTCCTCCTTGCGCCGGTGCAAGACTATATATCGGGCTATTCCAACATTGGCGGCGCGGCGCAAGGCGGCGGACCGCAGATTTTCCCACTGACGATCACCTCCATTACAACCCAGACGCAATGGCCTTATGTCCAGCAATACCATCTCGATATTCAGCGCGAGTTGGCTCGTAATACGCTGTTGACTGTGGCTTACGTTGGCAGCAAGGGAACCCATCTCTCGCGGCAGCTGGATGGCAATCAGGTTCATTCCACTCCCGCCAGTCAAAATCCATTTTTGCCGGGGCAAATCATCTCCGGCAACGACTGTAACAATGTAGAGAGCGGCGACAATGTCCTCGACAATGGAACTCCAGTCACCGGTCAGGCTCTGATCAATCTCAACATCGCATGCGGCGCAGATTCAGATTATTACCGCCCCTATGCGGGTTACGACGCGATCTATGGCATTATCGGCGGAGGGGTCTCCAACTATAACGCGCTGCAAGTTTCCGGCAGGAGGAATGCAGGTGGGCTTCAGCTCACGCTCGCATACACCTATAGCCACTCGATTGACAATTCTTCCGACCGGTATGACAGCTCGTTTGTCGATTCCTACAAGCTGAATTCCTATTACGCCAGCTCCACCTACGATCAGCGTCATATTTTTACCGTCAGCTACATCTACAATCTGCCGATTTTCCAGCATTCAAAGGGCTTAAAGGGATCGCTGCTCGGAGGTTGGCAGCTATCGGGCATAACGACCGCGCAGACTGGCGAACCGGTCAGCATTCTTAATGGCGGTGATTACGACAACGCTGGGGTCTCAAATGACGCTGGTTCGGGCTCCTTTGCCGATATTGTCGGAAACCCGCACGGCCCCAAGCCGCACTTCACCCCGGTGCCTGGCGTTGTGTATGGTCCGCTGCTTTACAATCCCGGAGCTTACGTGCAACCCACAGGTCTCACGTTTGGCGACTCGGGCCGTAATTCTCTGATGGGACCGGGCCGGCTCAATTTTGATATGGGATTGTTCAAGCGCTTCAAAGTAGGGGAATCGAAAGCACTCGAGTTCCGCGCCGAGGGTTTCAACGTTTTCAACCATCCGCAATGGACTGGCATAAACAACACCAGTTGTGGCTATGTGACGGACACCGGGTCGACGAACTCCGGCTCCAACGATTGCGTGAATGGAAATAGCGACAATGGAGAGGTCCCCAGCAATTTCTTGCACCCCAGTGGAGTTCATAACGGACGGATCGGAGAATTCGGCTTGAAGTTCATTTTCTGAGCAAAGCCGGCTATGGATTTGAGGCGGTTGGTGAAAATCTCGCTCATTGTGGCGTGGCATTGCTGCCGCCTTGAGTATGGTTTCAGGGTCACTTCTCCGGTCAGGCATTGCTCATGCCGAGCGCGCGACGGCAAGCCGGCGTCGTTTTGGGGATTGAAGGGTTCCGCATCTGTGCACGGCAAGGCTTTAATGCTCACCGTGGTGAACCCGGGCGTGAGCGAAATCCGCGAGACGGAAATCACAGTTCGAGGCGCCTCCATAAAATCGGGGACGACAACCGTGCTTACCAATTCCGATCTTCACGCCCACAACAGCTTCGATCAGCGAAATGAAGTGACTCCGCAGGTCAAAGACTTGCAATCGACGGGAAGAGTGCTCACTATCCACATTCCACCCCGCTCCCGTCACAAAGGTGGAGCTAAGTCTTATGTAAGAGCGAGTGCTCATAGTATTGAGGTGGAGTCGAAGAAAGCGGCAAGGTATGAATCCTCTCAGCATGTGGCAAACACGAATAGTATTGTTGATTCTGTAAAATCTAACAGCACGGTTTTGAGCTCTTTATAGATCCTATGGCAACGATTGTAGAAGTGGCAAAACGCGCTCGAGCATCGACGGGAACAGTCTCCAATGTCATCCGGGGAGCAGTGCGCGTGAGCCCTGGTTTGCGAGCGCGGGTCGAGGCCGCGATTCGCGATCTTGATTTTCATCCCAATGAGATTGCTCGCAGCCTGAAGGTGAACCAGACGTATATGTTGGGCATGGTGCTCCCCGACATCACCAATCCTTTCTTCCCGCAAGTCCTACGTGGCGCGGAGGACAAAGCTCTGGAACGCGGCTTCCTTCTGGTGGCAGCGAATACCGACGAACAAATGGAACGGGAGCGCCGGATCGTGTCTGCTCTCCGCTCGCGCAGGGTGGACGGAATTCTGCTCGTGCCCACCCGCGGAAAGGACGTCGACCATATTCGGAGAGCAAGAGAATCGGGGATTCCCATCGTATGCCTGGACAGAGTCCCTGCCGGTATGAAAATTGACGCCGTCATGTTGGACAATGTTCGCGGGGCGCAAGAGTGCGTGCGTCACCTCATAAGGACTGGCTATCGCAGTATCGCGATCATTACCGGGCCGCTCGAATTGGGAGTAGCACGCGAGCGTCTTCGAGGTTACGAAGCGGGACTACGGGAGGCAGGGATTGAGGTCTCGAAAGAATTGATTCTAGAGGGTGACTTTCGGGAGAATTCCGGATATCGGCTAGCCAAAGAACTTCTGTTGCGGCTCGCCAGACCATCCGCAATATTGGTTTCCAACGGCGTCATGGCGTTGGGAGTACTGCAAGCCTTTGAAGAGCTTGGAGTGCGTTGCCCCGAAGACGTAGCGATTGCTAATTTTGACGACATTGCCGGAGATCGTTCATTTCACCCGCAACTCACGGTGGTGTCCCAACCAGGCTATGAAATTGGCGCGCGTGGGGCCACACTGCTGATGGACCGTATTGAGGGCAAGGCGACGAAAAAGCCTTCGGTGGTCCGGATGGCGCCCACTCTAATTGTCCGCGAGTCGACGCGAGCGCGGGTTTCGCCTGGGAGAACTTCTCTAGTTAGGAATCCGGGATCCGTATCAGAAAAAGGCCATCCCCAGTTCTTGAGAAAAGAATGAAAATACTTTGCCCTATGCGTTCGAACTATTGCTCTGTACTGGCGGGGTGCAACAGAGTGTCTTCGTTGATGAAGTCGAAGTTATAGCCGTTCGCCATCAGGGAATATTTGAGCGGATAGTCCTCATCGGTTGGCATCCAGCTAGGGTAATAGAGGCGGTGCGAGTATAGGGCCACGAGAGAGAGGCTGTCCCGATTGCGAGAGCGTGTGCACGCGAGCCATATAGTCATTCAAGGGTTTCAGGTAGGGCCAAAAAGGGTTATGAAAATTCAGATGCGAGGAAAAGGTGGAGACGAGCACATGCTGGGACGAAAAAGGAAACCACCCGGATCGGGGCGGTCCATGGATTCATAGGGGAAGCCATGATAGACGATGCGATTGATGCTCGCCGCGAACAGGTCGGCGGTGGTGGTTTTCATTAATTCGGGCGTGGTTTCGTTTGGGTGGTCCGGCCACACGAACGTCTCGCTCGAAATGGTGTTTCTGGCGAACAGATGTCCCGCGGAAGAGGCTAACTTCAAGAAATCGTAGCGTCCGTCCGCGTACAGAACCTCGATTTCCGGGATATCCGACTGGCCGTAAATTCTTAGAAGGTCAGCGGGGGCTCCTTGCACCTGGATGCGCATCTTGAGATGATTACTATGCGCCCAGTCGATCAAGGGCTGGTAAAAGTTGTCAATCATCAGGTCGGAGGCCGTCATCCAATAGTCGTGCCGCTGCTGCTGGAGGACGAGGACGGCACGGCGGATGCCTGATTCCGATGATGATGCTCTGCCACGAGCACGACGAAGACCCGGAGATGCGCCCCGAGCCGATCAGCCCGGAGAAGCGCGAAGAAGTGATCGTGCGCTCCTTTCCATCCGTCATTTTGCTCCTTTCACTTTCCGGGTGCAGCGGAAATCACACGTCCCTGGCGTGCATGTCAGAACGACGGCTTGGCGGCGATAGCCTCCTCGATCGTAATGCGACGATGCTGCCGATACGCCAGGTTCGCCATGTGCGCCGCAACGGCGGATTTGTAGCCTGTCTCGATCGGCGCGTTCGTCGCCTGATTGCGTGACCGGATGCACGTCATCCAGTTGGCCATGTGATCCTGTCCGCGGGATTTGCCCGCGATCTCCGCACCGTCCGGGCGATTATCCTTCTCCGGGTAGTAGCGGATGAAGGACTCGTACTTGTCAGTGACCATATCCGTGGCTCCGGCCACGTGCTCAATGGTTCCGTCCGAGCCGAGAATGTGCTCACCCAGTCCGAAGCGCTTGTTGCTGAAAGTGGACTGCCACACCACGACCAGATCGTTGGCGAATTCGAGCGTGACGGCTATGGTATCGGGCACCTGGCGTCCGTCTTTCTCGGAGAAGACGCCGCCGGACATCGTGGCCGCTACCGGCTCAGCCAGCCCGAGCGCGCTCATAATCCAGGCGATCTGGTGCACCATGTTCTCGGTCACGTTGCCGCCGGAGAACTCCCAGAACAAGCGCCAGTTCACATACTTTTGCGCGTCGAAGGCGGAAGCAGGACGCCGGCCCAGAAAGAGCGGCCAGTTCACATGTTGCGGGTCGCAGTCGGCGGGAATCGAACGCACCCACTGTCCCTTCCCGTGCGGAGAGTTGCGGCTCATCCAGGACTCGACCAGCGTCACTTTGCCCAACAGCCCATCCTTGATCCACTGGCGCGCGTCCGCCAGTTCGCCTTCACTCTCATGCTGCAATCCGATCTGCACAACCTGGCGCGAGCCCTTCACCGCTCGCAGACACTCGGCGGCTTCCGGAATGCTCCAGGTGAGCGTTTTTTCGCTGTACGTGTCCTTGCCCGCCGCGATGGTTGCCAGCAGATGCTGCGCATGGAGGTGAAGAGGAGTGGCGATGATGACCGCGTCAATATCCTTGCGATCGAGCAGCCGCCGCGGATCGTCGTACAGCTCTGCGCCGGGAACGATGGCTTTGGCTTCGTCACGGCGGCGAGAATAAATGTCAGCAACGGCGACGCACTCGGTGTTGGGCTGCTTAAGTGCGTCCCTAAGATCCTGCTGACCGCGAGACCCCGAGCCAATCAGCCCGAAGCGTATGCGGTCATTCGCGCCCAGCACGTGCGGTGGCGCGATTCCGGCGGCCAGGATAATCGCTCCGGCGGCCAGAAACTCGCGCCGGTTCAGGGCGCTGCTTTTCTGCGGAATATCAGATGAATTGCGGTTCATGCGAGCGCACCTGCTTTCTGCAATGCGGATTTCATCCCCGCCCAACTTTGCCGCGTGGACTCTTCCGGTGTACCGGCGCCGCGCCAGTGTGTCTCCAGGCTGACGGCAAAACCGTATCCGGACTGGCGGAGAGCCTGGAACTGTCCCACCCAGTCGATGGTCCCCTTGCCGACGGGCGCCCAGTCGACGCCGTCTTTCTTAGCGTTCGGGAATGCGTCCTTGCAGTGGCAGTGCCCGATACGGTTCTTGGGCAGCAGGCGATAGCCATCGGGATAAGGCACCTCGCCGCGGGCCGCCGCGTTGCCCGGGTCCCAATTCAGCATGAGGTGCGGCGACTGCACCGCGGCCAGCGTTTCCGCCGCCTCAGCACCGGTCCCGCTGTTACAGTCGAATTCGTTTTCGAGAAGAAAGATGAGGCCGTGCTTGCCCAGCGTCTCGGCAGCTTCGGCCAGCTTGGCGTTGATCGCCTTGCGATGAGGGGCAGGACCGTCGAGGCGCCAGAAATCGAAGCCGCGCACGCGATCCGTGTCGAACGCCTTCGCCAATTCGATGGACTTCTCCAGCACCTCGGCTTGTTCCTTGAAGGTGAAATCGGCGTTGAATAGGTCGCGCTTGGGACCAAATTTTGAAATCGGCGCGCCCGGCCAATCGACCTTGAACAGCGGGCTGGCAATGTCGGTAACGCGAAGATGATAATTATTAAGGATACGCTTCGCCTTGGCAATCTCAGCGGCTGTGAGTTTGAGAACGTTCTTATCCCATAGGCCGCGAATTTCGACCCATTCCATACCGAACTCGTTCGCGGCGATGGCGCAGGCATGATCGAAATCCTGGCTGATCTCGTCGGTGATCACCGCTATACGAAATGGCGAGCGCAGCCGGGAACCACTCACCGTCTTCTGGGCTGACCCAGGCACGGTACACAACGCGGCCAGTGCTCCCGCACCGGCCAGGAAATTTCTGCGCGAAAACCTGCTCATGGCTTCTCCTTAATTCTGGCAATTTAGGCGTCGTAACCCATGCCCGCGAGCACGCCGCGCATGTAGGCAAAACTCTTTATCATTCCAGGCAGCGGGTCATCTTCGTGGATCTCGTACTCCAGGTCGACAAATCCTTCGTAATGAACCGCCATCAGCGACTCGAAGATGCGGCGGATCGGCATATGTCCGTCGCCCACGTCTACCTGGCTCTCGCGAACCTTCGGGTCGGCCAGGTCTTTCATGTGCATGTCATACAGTCGCGGCCCAGTGAGCAGGATGGCCTCGGGCACGTCCGCACCGGCGCGAGCCGCATGGCCCACGTCGATGCAGATTCCCATGCGGCGATCCATGTTTCGCACCGCCTTCAATGCGTCCAGCGGCGAGGGAAAGTTCGGATCTTCCGGCCCGTGATTGTGGATTGCGATTCGCATGTCATATTGCCGCGCAAACTTCTCCAGGCGTGGCAACGTCTGCCGCGTCGGACCGGCGACCATGCAGTGAACGCCCGCGAGCTTGCAGTACTCGAACTTCTCGCGCATGTCGTTGTCATCATCTTTGTTGAAGTAAATGACTCCAGCCGCGCTAAGCCTCACTCCAGCAGCATTGAATTCGGCGGTGGCACGCTTGATTTCGTCCGGATTTCCCGCCGGCAGATGAATGTCTTTTACATTGAGATCGGAAATCTTGAGCTGCTTCAGAAACTCGATAACATGTGCGCGGTCGAACTTGCGAAACGAGTAGCTGGCGACTCCGAAGTGTATGGGCGAAGGCTTCGAGTTGGCATCGGAGACCGCGCGATCAGCCAGTACCAGAGGGGCGGTAACGCCAGCGGCAGCCGCCAGCGCACCTGATTTCAGCAGGTCCCGCCGATTCATTCTCAGCATCACGACTGCGTATTCCTTTCAGGCGGTTGCTGGCTTGCGGAGGCAGCCGCCCCCAGATATTCGGAAAACTCGATTCTGCGGCCTTCCTCTAGCGCGCGGTTGCCAAGTGCGACCGTAACGCCTTCGGTCCATCCAACCTGCTCATCCGTTTTCGGACGCCGCTTGTTGCGAATGCAGTCGATGAACTCGCGGCACGCCAACAAATCCGCATCTTCAGCCTCGCCGCTGATCGGACTCTCGCCCTTGCCGTGGTAGGGCTGTTCGGCACTGTAAGTGGGTCCGGTGATGAGCTTATGCTGGATGGCGATCTCAGGCGGCACAGCGGAGTTGGGATCCGAAGGCTCTTTGAAATACGTGGCGTCGGTGTGCGTCAGCACGACGCTGCCGCCTGTGCCAAAGATACGCTCCTGTGCGCCGTCCAGGCGGTTCGTGGTGATATAGCTTGCCTCCAGGGTTCGTCCGCCCGGATAGCGGAAGATCACTTGCATGTTGTCGGGGATCTCGCGGCCATCCTTCCAGTAGTCGATCCCGCCCGAGGCAATCGCGGATTCCGGCATGGCGCCGAAAGCGGTGTTGGCGAAATTGATCTGGTGCGACCCCAGTTCGGCCAGCAATCCGCCAGACCACTCGCGGTAGAGCCGCCAATTCAGCAGGCGCTCAAGTTGGGTCTCCTGACCTCGCGGCACAGGACGCCGCCAACTGTTGTTGCGGTGCCAGCAGGCATAGATGTGCGTTACCTTGCCGATGCGGCCTTCGCCAATGCGGCGCAGGGCCTCCTGGTACCAGGGCGCGTAATGATACTGCAGGCCCACCTGAAAAATCCTGCCCGTGCGCCGAACCGCGTCGCGGATGCAATTGCAGTCCTCTACCGTGCGTCCCAGGCTCTTCTCGCCATACACGGGACGTCCGCTGTCGAGTGCGGCGATCACGTGCTCGGCATGAAGGCCGAGCGGAGTGGCGACCAGCACCGCGTCGATGTCGCGCGCTTCGAGCAGTTTGCGATATTCGGTGTAAACCGCCGTCGGCTCGCCGGTGACCTTGCGGCCCTCGGCAAACCTCGGCTCGTAGATATCGCACAGGCCAGTGATGCGTACTCCGGGAACGCGCAGCAGCATGCGTATCATGTGCTGTCCCCGACCGCCAACACCGATTACGCCAACGTTGACCCAGTCGCTCGGAGCGACCGAGTGCGGCGAGTTGCAGTCTTGCAGGCCGAGTGAAAGTGCCCCGAGTCCCGCAGCGGTAATTCCGATAAATTCACGTCTGTCCATGAGTCGCTGTGTTAAGTGATAAAAAGTCATCTCCAGGCCAGCGGTGGCCCAGGCACGTGATGCCATCGGCACCGGAGTAAATCCAAAGCGCGGAGCAGTCCGTGAACTGCGCCAGCGCAGCGCTTCCATGTTCATAGCCGAGCACGAACATCGCCGTGGAAAGCGCGTCGGCCAGCATGGAACTTGGCGCCAGCACTGTGACCTGTAATACCTGTCGCGCGGTCGCCTGCGCCCCCGTCGCCGAATCGAGCGGATCGGTATCGCGCGGATCGAGCAGGTGACTGTAAGTTCGGCCATCATGCACGAAGCTCTGCTCGCGGACGCCTGAAGTGGAAAGCGCGCGCTTGCCGAGTTCCACTTCGCAAATGGTCAGGGCGCGGTCCACGGGGCTGGCGATACTCACCTTCCAGCCGCTTACGAACGCTTCACCGGTGGCCGCCATGCTGCTCGAGCCGGCATCGACCAACGCCGATACGCCGACGGATCGCAGCATCTCGATCGCACGATCAACCGCATAACCCTTGGCAATGGCGCCGAGATCGAGTTGCAGCCCGGGCCGCGCGAATAGGACCGTGCGCCACGCCGCGTCGAGCTTTACGTTGCGCCAGCCCACCTGCTCTCTTGCCGCCGCCAATTCCCGCGCCTCGGGAATTCTCGGCTGCCGTTCGGCAAAGCCCCAGGAGCGCGTCAATTGGCCCACGGTGATATCGAATGCGCCGCCGGTCTTTTCGCTGACGTCGAGCGCGGAGGCGAGCAACTGAAAGACTTCGGGATCGGTGACTACCGGACCCTCGGCCGCGTGGCGATTCAGGCGCGAGAGTTCGCTCGACGAATGGAATCGGCTGAAGGTGAGCTCGAGGCGATCAATCTCATCTAAGACGATATCGAAGCAGGCCTGCGCCTGCGCGTCATCTGCGGCGTCGAGATAGACGGCGAACTCTGTGCCCATCGCGCGATGCGAGCGGGCACGCAGGGTATCGGCAACAGCAACGGGGGCGTTTACACCGCCAGGGCCCGGGAATGCTTCATGCCTGCGCGGGTCGGCGCTACGCTTGCCCGCGCCGTCCCGGAATGCATCATCCATCTGCATGACGGCCCCCCGCCGGTTTCCCATCTGAAATTTTTTCCATTATAAACACCCACAGGGCACGACAGAGAACAACTTGGTTCCACCCGGCTATTGGTTGACGCCGCTGGCCAGAAAGCCTCCGTCGACGACCAGAGTCTGCCCGGTAACGAAGGAAGAGGCATCGGAGGAAAAGTAGACCGCAGGTCCGACGAACTCTTCGGTCTCGCCGAAGCGGCCCATCGGCGTCCGCATCAGCAGTTCCTGGTCGCGGGGCGTGTAGTCGAACAGGTCTGCATTCAGGGCGGTGCAGAAGCCGCGGGGCGCGATGGCGTTCACCGTAACGCCTTTCTTCGACCACTCCACGGCAAGCGAGCGCGTCAGGGAGACAACACCCGCTTGGCTGGCCGCATAGGCGGCGATTTCTTTGAGTGCAACGAAGCTGTTTAGAGAAGCGATGTTGATAATGCGGCTGTAGCCACGCCCCAGCATGTGCCTGCCGAAGATATGGCAAGCGCGCAGCGTTCCGGTGAGATTCGTGTCCAGGACATCGGCCCAATCTTCTTCCGGCATGGTGAGCGTCGGCATCCGCTTAATTTTTCCGGCACAGTCGATAAGAATGTCGACCTTGCCGAAGCGTTGGAGTGAGGCCGCCAGTAGTTGTTCGAGCGAAGCGCGGGTGCATATATATCCGAACAAAGGCGCAGTGTCTGGCGTCCTCGCCGTTCGATCTCGGCAGCTGCTTCCTCGACGAGTTCCGGGCGGCGCGCGGAGGCGATGACATCCGCTCCAGCATCGGCGAGGCAGAGGCTCAGGGCACGCCCGATTCCGGAGGTGCCTCCAATCACAACGGCGGCTTTGCCTTCAAGGCTAAGAATATGGGTCGTCATTGTTTCTGCGTTCCGGGTTTCTCCGCTCCGCTTGTGGGCAGACCTGCTGCGCGCAGCCGGGCAAGGATCTCTTCCACGGATTCCTCCGGGCTTTCGGCAACGGTGACGGGCCACGCGTCGGAAGGTACCTCTAGCGTCGCCAGTTGGCTATCGAGCAGGCCGGAGTTCATGTATGGATGGTGTCGCGACTTCATGCGCTCTTTGATCAGAGCGGTGGGCGCGTGCAGATAGACAAAGCGCATTTCGCTCTTCGCGAAACCGCTGGCCAGCAAATCGCGGTATTGCTGCTTTAGCGCCGAGCAGGCCAAAATGGCGCTCTCGCCCTTTTGGCGGTGCTGCAGCATGCGCTCATGCAGTGCCGTGAGCCACGGCCCGCGGTCGGCGTCGGTCAGTGGGATACCCGCGGCCATTTTCTTCCGGTTTTCCTCCGAGTGATAGTTGTCGGCGTCTTCGAATTTCCATTCGGTGCGAGCGGAGAGCAACGCGTCGATGGTCGTCTTGCCAACGCCGCTCACACCCATCAAGACCAGGATCATGCGTTGCGCCCCAGAAAGACGGGAGCGATGTGCCAGTCGCGGAGGTTTCCCGTCACGTTCTTCGCAATCACGGCTTCATTGACGTCGAGCAGATCCAGATAGCGGCGCCCCATCTTGGCCGCGATCTTGAAGCCGACATGCAGCAACTGGCGAAAGCTGCTGTTGTAGGCCGCCGCTCCGGGAACGTGGCGCAGGGCAGAGGTGTACTGCTCTGAGGACCAACTACGAACCTCGTCCGTGGACGGAAGCTTCGCCGAGTCGATATCCATTATGGTGGCGTAAGGCGCGCAGAGCTCATCGCGGTGCGCGAAGGCTTCGGAGTAAATCTCCTTCGCCAGCGCCAGCCCGTCCCCGCCGGTTTCCGCGAGGCCGATCAGCTCTTCGAGCCATGTAGTTCCGGCGGTCTTGAGGTGCACGCCTGCGTTGAACCGCTTCATCGTAGCGTGAATGGCAGGGTAGATCGAGAACTTATCGCTGCCGGAGTGGACGCTCAACTTGAGATTGTCAGGCAGGCCATATTGCCGGACTGCATATGCGATGGCCGCGACGTCCAGCGCCATCTTCCGCTCGAACTGCGCCACATCGCCAACGTAGTTCACACCTTTATTGAAGCGGCCGCTGAACTTTGGAGCGACGGTCTGCACGGGGATGCCTTCATCCGCGATCGCTGCCAGGATGATCAGCAGCTCTACGGGACTCTGCGCGCGTTCATTCTCGTCCATCGAGACCTCAGGGATAAAGTTGCCGGCGCCCTTGGAGTTCTCAATCTTGCGGTAGACCTCACCCGCCTTCTTCACGGCGGCGAGAAATTTCTGCGCGGTTTGCTTCAGGTGCCCCGGTGTGATCTCGAAAGCCTCGTCCACGCATTCCATCTGGACGCGCCTCCGCAGTTCCGAGTGCCCCTTCACGAAGCTTTCAATGTTGGCTTCCTCCGCCTGCTGTCCGATTGAGCCGGCCACGTCGATGGTGTAGAAATCGCACGACGCGAGGAAGCGATCGACCGTCTGCAGCGTGATGTGATCGGCATCGCAAAAGTAAGGCTTCTCCCAATGCAGCGCCGTCACGGCAGCATCGGCCGCTTGCCGCACGGACGCGGGTTCGGAGCCAATGATGGCGTGCTCGCGGTTCGACTTGTTCCACACCGGAATCACTTCGACGCCATTCTGCAGAGCCTCTACGCAAGCCTGCAACTGCGCTTTGGCTTGGTGCGCGAACCTGTCCCCTGTCCCAAGGGAATATTTGCCGAGCTTCAGGCGTTATTTCCCACTTCCAGCCTCGCTTCGTAATTTACCCCGGTAGGCCCACAGCCCTAACCCTGGATTTGCAATGAAAAAAACATCCTCGCCGTCAATTCGGTTATAACCATGGCGGAGCTTCTGCGGGCCGTATCGTGTGAGCATGGTTTTCAGATCACCATACTCAAAGCCAACGCCTTCAACCTCTTCCTTGCTGAGATGTCCGGGGCACCACCGAATCGTGAAGCGCTGTTCGGAAGATCCGTGGATGAGGTGTGCCGCCGCGCTCAGATCGCTGGCGAGATCCGCATTGGCACTCACCGCTCCGAGCGTTGCCGGAGTTCCGCGATAGCCGTATTTGCGAATCAGCCCGTCAATGGCCTTGTCTTCGCCAAATTCCTTGACGCCCGGCGCAAGGATGACCAGCTCCGCACCGTCGGCCAGCACCATACGTGTACGATAGATCGCCTTGTTGCCCAGCCAGGTGCTCTGAAACTCATGCGTATCGAGATAAACTACGGCCTTGTGGATCGGCGTGTCCAGCGTCTCGAAGTTCACCTTCAGGCTCAGTTCAGCGGCGCGGTGAAAACACTCGACGTCATCGCCGATGAAAAGGCCGCGCACTGCCAGTCGTCCGTCCGCCATGCGCCCGACAACGGTAAGCACGTAGACAATGGGCAGATGCCGCAGGAAATGATCGGACGCGTAATTGAGAACGTTGCGCACGGGGTTTTCAGCGCGACCCATGATCCTCTCCATCCCATAAACCGCGCCCAGATAATGACTGCGGTTGATCCCGTCGCGGCCGCCGGCGCCGACGAGGATGTTCTTGTTGTAATTGGCCATGCCAATGACTTCATGGGGCACGACCTGGCCGATTGAGAGGATGAGGTCGAAGCCACCACGCACAATGAGCCGGTTCACCTGTGCCGGCCACGCATAGTTCAGCTTGCCTTCCGATTGCTCGTGGATGAACTCCCCGGGAACCTCGCCGAGAGTCTCGACATCCGTTCGCCAATTGTGGACGTGGAAGAGCTGCTGCGGCATTGATCCGAACATGCGCGCGATCTGCTCAGGCTGCATGCCGGCATGTGTGCCGAGTGCCGGCAGGACCGCCTGCAGCCGATCGTCATAGTACTCCCACGCATAGCGTGTCAGCTCGCCGGCGCGGGAGTGCAGGCGGCTCTGGTCAGGCGGCACGGCGAGCACGCGGTTCCGCTTTCCGAGTTTCGCCAGGCTTTCCGCGAGCAGGTCCTTCAACTGCGGAAACAGATCGGCTTGGACACTGCCCGTGGCGCAGTAGAGGCTCATGTGGTGAATTCCGCCTTCCTCAGCCCAGGAGCGAGCAGGTAAAGAATGAGCAGGGCTAACAGATACGCGCTCGCCGCCATGCCGAAAAGGCTGGCATAGCTATGCGTCAGTTGCAGGATGTGGCCTGCGACGAAGGCAAATAGTGCGCCGCCGACTGATCCCGCCATGCCGCCGATGCCGACCACCGTGCCCACCGCGCTACGCGGAAACATGTCCGATGAGGTTGTGAAGAGATTAGCCGACCACCCCTGGTGTGCGCCCGCTGCAACACTGATCAGCGCGATGGCGGCCCACTCCGACTTGAGCCTTGCGGCGGTAAAGATGGGAACGACCAGGCAGGCGCAGAAGAGCATGGCGGCAAGTCGCGCGTAGTTGGACGAAAGTCCCAGGCGCCGGAATGGCGCCGGCAGCCATCCTCCGCCGATGCTGCCAAGGGCCGAAACGTTATAGACGATGATCAGCGGCAACCCAAGATGCGAGAGGTTCAGATCGAATTTCGAACTAAAGTAAGACGGCAGCCAGAACAGATAGAACCACCAGATCGGATCCGTAAGGAACTTCGCGATCGAAAACGCCCAGGTCTGACGGCAGCCCAACAGCCGCCGCCAAGGCACGAAAGGAGACGGGCCCATGTCCATCGCCGCCTCCTTATAGATATGCCTCAGTTCGGTGCCTGTAAGCGTTGGGTGGTCGGTGGGCGTGCGGTAATTGCGGAACCACCACAGAATCCAGAGCGCGCTGAAGCAGCCAGTGGTCAGAAAGGCCGCGTGCCAGCCATAGCGAAGGGTCACCCAGGGAACGATGGCCGGAGTCAAGATGGCTCCGACATTCGCTCCGGAGTTGAAAATGCCCGTAGCCAGTGAGCGTTCGTTCTGCGGGAACCACTCCGCTACCGTTTTGATCGCGGCGGGGAAGTTGCCGGATTCGCCGAGCCCGAGAAACAAGCGCGCAAAGCCGAACTCCAGCGCAGTGCTGGCCAGCGCGTGGCCCATTGCCGAGAGGCTCCAGACGGCCATCACCAACATGTAGCCGATGCGCGTGCCGAGCTTGTCGATCAGCCGCCCGGCGGCCAGCAGGCCAAGCGCGTAGGCGATCTGAAATGCGTCCACAATGTAGCCGTAACCCACCTCCGTCAGGCCGATGCTCTGCTGGAGGGTTGGTTTGAGGATCGCGATCACCTGGCGGTCCATGTAGTTGATCGATGTGGCGGCGAACAGCATGGCGCAGATCGTCCAGCGCACGCGTCCAAGACGTGTGCCGGCAGATGAGTGGGCAGATGACCCGCTTTCCATTCCGCTGTCGAAATCCGTTCTATCCGCCATTTCGCGCTCGTTACAACTTATATGCCTGTTTCACCAACCCGTAGGCGAGGTCCTGCGCCACTTCCAGAGCCTCTTCTTCCTCCAGTCGGCGCTCGGCGACAAGCTTCGCCAGGAAAGCGCAATCCATGCGCCGCGCCACATCGTGCCTCGCCGGAATGGAAAGGAAGGCCCGCGCATCGTCGTTGAATCCCACAGTGTTGTAGAAGCCCGCCGTCTCCGTCACCCGCTCGCGGAAACGCATCATTCCCTCCGGACTGTCGTGAAACCACCACGGCGGGCCAAGCCGCAGGCACGGGTAGTGCCCGGCCAGCGGAGCCAGTTCCCGGCTGTAGGTCGACTCATCCAGCGTGAAAAGAATAATCGTCAGCTCGCGCTCATTGCCGAACTGATCGAGCAGCGGGCGCAGCGCGTCCACATAATTCGTCGGCATTGGGATGTCCGCGCCCACGTCGCGCCCGTATCGCTCATAGAGCTTGCGATTGTGGTTACGCGAGCTGCCCGGGTGAATCTGCATGACCAGCCCGTCTTCGAGGCTCATCCGCGCCATCTCTGTCAGCATCTGGGCGCGAAAGAGCTCCTGTTGCTGGGCGTCGGCGTTACCGGCGAGCACTCGATAAAAGAGGTCCGCAGCCTCGGCTGTGGAAAGATTGGCCGTTCGTGCCGTCGGATGCCCGTGGTCGGTTGCTGTGCAGCCGAGTTCGTGGAAGCGGACGCGCGTCTTTCGCAACGCGTTCAGGTAGCCCGCCCACGTCGAGGTGTCTTCCCCGGTCTTCTCGTCTAGCTTCGCGATATTATCGGCAAATCTCGCGAACTCAGGATCTACAACCGGATCGGGCCTGAAGGTTGGCAGAATCCTCGCCTTCCAGTTCGATTCTCGAATAGCCTTGTGATCGGCCAGCGAATCGAGCGGAGAATCGGTCGTTGCTAGCACTTCCAAATTAAAGCGCTCGTAAAGAGCGCGCGGCCGGAACTCCGGCGTCCGAAGTCTTTCTGAGATCGTGTCGAAGTACCGATCGGCGGTCCGTTCCGACAGCCGCTCCCCAAGCCCGAAAAGTTCCTGGAAGGCAAAGTCCAGCCACATTCGCGTCGGTGTTCCCCGGAACAGATAGTAATGGCTGGCGAAGATGCGCCAGACTCTCCGGGCATCCTTCAGCTCGGGCTGCCCAATCTCGAGATCGTCAAGGGAGACTCCCTGGCTGTAGAGCATGCGAAAGATGTAGTGGTCCGGCTGCACAAAGAGTTTTGCCGGATCGAGGAAAGGATCGTTCCTAGCAAACCATGCCGCCTGGGTATGCCCGTGAGGACTGATGATGGGCAACCTTCTAACATGCTCATAGAGCGTCTTGGCGATCTTTCGTGCTCTGGGTTCGGCAGGAAACAGACGGTCTTGATGAATCAGCATGACTCCGACTCCACCTTTTCGCTTCGCATCGGCGAACGGCGATGCAGTAGCGGCGATGCAGTCTGACCCGGATCATCAATCGAGAAGTAGGCACCGCGCAGCCTCTTGAAATTGTGATTCCACAGGTCGATGCGTATGCCTTGGTCGCGATAGATGCGGCGCAGATCTGACCGAAGGACCCGTGGGGAATCGAGGCCATATTCCCCGCGGACTTCTCGCGCTAGCTGCTTAAGTTCATCGTAGTATTGCGACCGGAGCATAAAAGCTCATTTGCGCTTTCGGCCGGCGCTCTTCGGACTGTAGATGCTGCGGGCGCGCCGGAACTCCGCGTATCTGCGAAGTTCTCTAATGTCCTTGACATCCAACTTTTGAGCCGTTCTCAGCAGCGCATCCACGTCCTTGTTTTTTTTGTTTGTTGGTTCAACTTTGGGAAAGAATTCCAGAATTGATACTCCGAGTTCCCTCGCGAGCGTCTCCAGATCGTCCAGAGTAGGCTCATATGTTCCCGTTTCCCACCGAGAGATTGTGTTCGTGGTTACGCCGAGTTTGGCGGCGAGTGCCTCCTGTGATAGACCGGCGTTCCCGAACCCGTTTCGAATTTCCTTTATTCTTTGTGAAACGTAAGCTCGGATGCCATCTGGCGCTGGCATTCAGGCCCTCCTTTCATCGCTAACAGGACAATGATATCCCGATACAGTTGACATGTGCTAGTGCATTGTGACGTCCTTTTAGAGGAACCCATTTGGACGCGATCAGTACGCCGCGACCCAGGCGAATTCGGTCTCCTGCAGGAGGATTCGATGGCAACGGCGACAGTTGAACCCATAGCATTTGGTTCTCTCGACGAGTTGCTCGACGCGATCTGCGAAAAGCTGCAACTGAGCCCTACAGAATACCAGCTTGCGGAACGGCGGTACGAAGGAATCGGAACCTACATCGACAGGCACAAACTGCCGGCACCTTTCCGATCGAGAGTGTATCCGCACGGCTCGGTTGCGCTCGGCACGACGATGCGCCCCAAGGGAAGGCAAGAGCACGACATCGACTTGGTCTGCGAGCTGCGAATAGAACCTGCGGCAGTACCCAACCCGATCGCTGTCTTGGACCTCACCTGACCGATTTTTTGTACCAAGTGAAGTGTTAGTGTAACGCCATCGTTGGATGGCCCAGTCTTTTTGCGCCAAGCCTAGGGTTAGTCTCCGGCTGGTTTAGGTTGCAGTCAGTTCGCGGCCAGCCGCGAACTGACTGGCGAACTCGCTCGGTGTCCTCTTTTCCCTCTTAATGAGCCTCTGAACGCGATCAAATACAGCTCGGTTCACAATCGAGACAGATGCGCCGGGATTTGTAATCCAAAGATGGCGTTCGACCACTCGGCTAATCGACCGGCGCTTTTGCGTCGTTTTCCCGTATGTATTGCACACGGCGTATTTTTCGTTCGTCAGGAAGCGATAAACAGGTGCACGATCCTAAGGTCGTCCGTTCGCGGAGTGCATGTGGCGAAAGTTGTTTCGCAATCTCCCTAGGAGTCTTTCGTGAGTCCGCAGCAAGTCCGAAGATTGTGCGGACGCAGTCAACTTCTCTCTTAGGACGTCCGGGTTGGCGGCGCGATTCGCTGTCTTTCTTCTTAACGAATCGCAATGATGTTGTTGGCAACGACCCCACCTTCACCGGCGACGATCATCCGCATCGTAATGCGTTCCGCTTTGTAATGGTGGGTACGATGCAACAGGTACACGACGCCAACTCCCGTGCCAAAACCTAGAGCGGATCCGGCAGCCTCTCCGGCGGCGCCACGCGTCACGAAGGGGCGCATGAGCGGATCGGCTTCTCGGAAGCCCTGGTTCAGGCCGCGTTGAGTGGTAACAGCGTCAGCGGCGACCAGTCCGGCCAAGATGCTGACGTTCACCTTGTTCTCGACCGTCCAGAATGGATGTCGGCTGGGCACATCGGGAAGTGCGAAGCGGTTAACCTTGAAACTCTGCGCCTGCATCGCCACGCTCAGCAAGAGAATCGAGAGGAGGTATCTCATATGGTCTCCAGTGATTATTGGTGTTGGTAGGCTCAGAGTAAGTCAGATAAGCACTGTGGTACATGGCCCAATGTCACGGGGTAGGTGGCCTTCTGGTAAGGGTAACTGTAGGCTTTGCGGAGAGGTTACTTGCGATGCCTGATAGGAGACATCCGCGTTTTCCACGGCCCACCAATTGATTCTGCGACACTTATGGCACAGATGAGGTCGTGGCGCCTTCCTGAACGAACATCCGGGGCCCGTTAGTAACTATTACCTTAGTTATCCTTTGTTGTCCCTCGTCAAAACGTTGTGCACTGGCGAAATGAATGACTTCGAGACGAGCTTGATGCGGTGTATTTCGATAAGATCGTGGCCATGAGTTTGGCCATGATCATGTCGCTCCGACATATCCTGGGATGGGCTGTCAGTGCTTTCAGTTCCCGAGAGAGACTCGTTCTGGAAAATCCCGCTTCAGTGGGCTACACACCACGCGGAAGGGAGCTCTTACCAGCGCGTGAGGTTTTGACGAACCACACGGCGCCTCCGGTTTCTAATAACCGACTGACGCGGCGCGAGCGCCCTGGTTGCTTACCAATAGTTTCGCCATAGCTTGGTCGTCAGCGGGTCGTGAGAAAAAGTATCCCTGCGCCATCTCGCAATTGAGCTGCTTGAGCAGGTTGATGTGCTCTTCCGTTTCGGCCCCTTCGGCGACGACCTTCAAGCCGAGATTGTGGGCAAGCATAATGATGATCCGCACGATCTCGCGGTTTTCCGGGTCGCTGTCCATGTGCGAAATAAAGGCACGGTCGATTTTCAAGGTGTCCACTGGAATCCGGCGTAAGCGGCTGAGTGACGAGTACCCAGTGCCAAAATCATCGATGCTCAGACCAATGCCGGTCGCCTTCAATTGCGCGAGCACGTGACCAGATTTTTCCGCATCCCCCATGGCTATCGTCTCTGTTATTTCGAGTTGCAAGCAGCCGGGATCGACGCCGGTCTGCTCAAGGGATTTACGGATCTCGCTGGCTAGATCGGGCTGGGCGAACTCCCTGGAGGTGATGTTCACGCTCATGGTCAGGGGCGGGCTGGAAGGAAATTCCGACTGCCAGGATCGAAGATGTTGGCAGGCTTCGCGCAGCAGTTGCCGATTCATGGGGATGATGAGCCCAATTTCCTCAGCAACCGCGATGAACTCGATCGGTGGAAGTATGCCCTCCGGACGTTGCCACCGCGTCAGGGCCTCAAAGCCCGTGATTTTGCCCGTCTGCAATGACACAATGGGCTGGTAGTAAACACGGAACTCTCCTTGGTCGAGGGCCTTGCGCAGGTCCGTCTCCAGCCGCAACCGCTTCACTGCATTTGCATGCATGGCCGTGTCAGACACCTCACAACGGGCCTTTCCGGCCCGCTTGGCACGATACATGGCGATGTCCGCATCACGCAGCAGATCCTCCGCCTGGGTGTGCGGGCTGGTGCTGGAAGCTATCCCGATGCTCGCCGAGATTACTATCTCCTGATGGTTTACGACAAAAGGAGTCGCCAGTTCCGCTTGCACTCGTTCCGCAACGCGCACGGCTTCAATTGGATCTCGGATATCGTCCAAAAGGATCGTGAATTCATCACCACCGAGTCTGGCCAACGTATCGTCGTTGGTAGGCCTGCCAAGTACTTCGCTCGCGCGCGGACGCGAGACCGTGTCGACTTGCCGCACAGAGTCCTTTAGTCTTTGCCCGATTTGAATCAGCAGCTCATCCCCGGCCGTGTGTCCCAGGCTGTCATTGATGATTCTGAAATCGTCGACATCAATGAGCAAAACTGCGAATTTGTAGTTCGATCGTTTCTTGGAAAGGGTTAGCGCGTGTTGCAACCGGTCCAGGAACAGCGCGCGGTTCGGCAGGTTAGTGAGTCCGTCGTGGAATGCATTGTGGACCAGCATTTCTTCGGCCCGCTTCCGCTCGGTGATGTCGCGGTTCACGATTACCAGTTTTTCGGTCTGGCCTTTTGCGTTTCGGATCGGGCTCGCGGTCGATTCCAGAGTGCGCCAGGTCCCGTCTTTATGGCGTACCCGGTATTCCATCCGTTCTCCACGGCCGCTTAGGCTGGCTCTTTCTGCTGCTTTCAATACCCGCGCGCGATCGTCGGGATGAATTTGCTCGATCGATGAAGTGGCTTTCAGCTCCTCGGGAGAATACCCGAGGACCTTTTGATAGGCGGGGCTGTTGTACAGCCGGCGGCCATCGCAGTCGACGAGCGCGATCATGTCGGCGGCATTTTCACTGATGAGTTGAAAAAGCTGATCGCGCTCCGCCAATTGGCGTCGAATGCGGTGGAGTTGCAGGTGCTGATAAATCGCGTAAAAGTCGAAGAGCAATACCAGAGCTGCCAGCCCGCGTACCCATTCCCTCAGATCAAACCAGTAGGCAACGTCCGTCTCCCGATTAAACCAGGGAACAGTGAACGAGATGATCCCCAAGGTCAATGCCAGCGTTATCGCAATGGCGAAGCCCCACAGCCACCACTCACGACCTTCGATGCGACGCATCTCGGTCGGAATCGCCTCAGGGCTGTTCCGGCCCACTTGTTGGAATGATTGCTGATTCATGCGGTCCGACTATTCTCCTGCAACCTCTACAGATTTTAGCCTGCGAAGGAACATTGGAAGAGTTACGAAAGAAGGGCCGTCAGTGCTGGACCAGCGTCTGGCACTGGAAGCTCTACGCACGAAATCTGGTCAAGCGGACAGGTTGTTCTTTTGATCGATTTGACGAATACGCCGGACCAGCATGGCGTATATCGTTGCCCGACTGGCACCGAGGATTTCCGCTGCCCGGGCTTTGTTGCCGCCGACTAGTTTCAGAATGTATTCGCCTCCTTTCTTTTATGCCAAGTGTCGATATGGCAGACACTAGTCCAGAATTCAAACGGCACCTCTGTTCTGCACGGATGAACCGACTTCTGGCAAGTGGAGCGCAGTCAGGGAGTTAGGTTTCATGATTGAGTCTGGTCTACGACGTGCCATCCGATCAAAGGCGGTCTTATGAAAGCAGTTGACTGCGCCAAACGCAGTCACTAGTGCCAAAAACTTTTCTCGAGCGCCTGCGTTTTTGGCAGACTACTTCTGATCAGATTCGGCAAGCTAAGGCCGACTTCCTAATGGTGCTTCTCATGCCCGCATGAAAGCATGGCTCCGGTACTGGCGATCGCTAGCATGGTGGCAAGGACGTTTAATTCGAGCGTCCTTTGACCCCGTTGGAGAGATTCCTCAACCCATCGTCACCGGGCCGAATCCGATCACTAATTTTCCATGAGAGGAGATCCGCGATGACGGTAGGCAGGAAGTTCTGGCGAAATCGGAAGGAAAGAAAGGAATGGGCGCGACGATTGCAATCCGAGGACCCGGGCCTGGAGGTGGTTCATCCTCAGTCTGCGGGAATCGATGTGGGGAACAGCGCGCATTACGTCGCCGTGCGGCCGAATCGAGATCCAGAACCAGTACGCCGGTTTGAGTGTTTTACAGCTGACCTGCATCGTATGGCCGACTGGTTGCAGAGTTGTGGGGTAAAGACGGTAGCCATGCAGTCCACCGGCGTCTATTGGATTCCACTCTATGAGATCCTCGAAGAGCGCGGTTTCGAGGTCCATCTGGTGAACGCGCGCCATACGAAGAACCTACCTGGACGCAAAAGCGACGTGCAGGAGAGCCAGTGGTTGTTGAAATTGCACACCTATGGGCTCTTGAACAACTCGTTCCAACCCGTCTCCGAGATCCGGGTGCTACGAACCTACTGGCGGCAACGAGCAGAACACGTGCGTGGCGCGGCGACCTGCATTCAGCGAATGCAAAAAGCGCTGACTCAAATGAATGTGCAATTAGCTAACGTGATCAGCGATATAAGCGGGCTGACTGGACAGGCGATCGTGCGGGCGATAGTAGCGGGAGAACGTGATACCCAAAAGTTGGCTGCACTCAGTCATCCGAGAATTCAAGCCAGCCAGGAGGAGATTGCCAAGAGCCTGGAAGGCAACTGGCGTCCAGAGCTGGTATTTGTGTTGCAGCAGGAAGTAGACATGTACGATACCTACCAAAAACGAATCGTGGAGTGCGACCAACAATTGCAAAAGCAACTTGCTAGTTTGACGAGTCTCACCCCGCCGGGCACAGGGCAGACGCAAAAGGCCAAATCGAAGCCGCCAGCCGCTAAGAATGCGCCACGCTTTGACCTCAGCAGCGAACTGCAGCGTGTCACAGGCGTGGACCTTACTCGCATTGACGGAATCGACGTGATGGTAGCCCAGACGCTGGTCAGCGAAGTGGGCCTGGATATGAGTCGCTGGAAAACCGAGTCGCACTTCGCTTCCTGGTTGGGGCTATGCCCAGACAACCGGATTACTGGAGATAAAGTGGTAGGAAGGGGAACGCGTCGTGTCGTCAACCGCGTCGCTACTGCGCTGCGCCAAGCTGCCAACACGCTCATCCGAAGCCGCAGTTATCTGGGCGCCCAGTATCGCCGTTTCCGTACCAAGCTAGGAGCCCCAAAGGCCATCACTGCGATGGCCCATCGACTAGCTCGACTCGTCTATCGCATGCTCAAGTACGGTCAAGCGTACGTCGACAAAGGGACTGAGTACTACGAAGAACGATTCCGTCAACAGCAAATCCACTCACTCCGGAAACGGGCGGCGAAACTTGGACTTCAGCTTGCGGAAATTCATGCCTGAGAGCAAGTTTTTGGAGAGAGCATGTTCAACTCGACGGTCTCTTGTTTAGCAATGACGCGCAGGTTCTCTGTGTCATGAATCAGATCATGGACAGTTTTGCCATCAAAACTGAGGTTTGCACTGAGATTAACTCAGCTCTTGACGCAGTGACTCACCGAAGACTGGACGCGGTGATTCTGGATTGGAATCTTGCAAACGATCCAACTCGCGTCGTGCGCAGTGCGCGCAAGTCTTCTCCCAACAGCAACTCGACAATCGTCGCGATGGTCGACACGAAATCGGAAACGCACGCTCTTCTGGCTGGCGCTAATTTCATGATTTACAAGCCCGTGGACCTCGACCACGCCAACCGCTGCATGCGGGCGGCATACGGAACTATGCTTCAAGAACGTCGACGGGCTGCTCGAGTCTCGGTCGACATCCCGGTGACCGCCAGAGTCTCAGAACTCGGGATTCTTGAAGCCCGAATCAGCGATCTCAGCGTAGGGGGGTTGGCTCTACAGTGTGGACAGCCGCTGCAGATCGATCGAGAGGTTTCACTGATGTTCTCGCTCCCCGGCACCAACGGCGTGGTTCGCATAACAGGCAAGATAGTGAACGGTAATGCGACAGGGCGGGCTGGCGTTCGTTTTTCTTTTGTTCCCGAGGAAGAGCTCACCTTGCTTGAAAGCTGGCTGGCAACGGAGTTGGCCAAACTGGAAGACGCGGAGATGCCGGTCCGCGAAGCGAGAGTTGCGCCGGACTAGAATACAGACGTTGCTGGATCTTTGAGCAACATGACCCGACCATTGATCCGTTGGAAAAATCAGGCGGAGGACTGAACGTGACAGTCAGCGATCCGCGAAAAACGACGAGTATGACGCCTGGATCGTCATTCTCCCTAATCGTTCTTGGTCCAGGCTGGCCCGAAAAAAATCAAAGAATGCGAAAGCAGAGTGGTTTCTCACTTCTCGGATTGCTGATCGTGGTGGCGATTATCCTAATCATCGTCCCTATTGCAATTCCAAACCTTCTGCGGGCGCGCATCGCAGGGAACGAGGTGTCGGCGGTGGGTTCGCTGCTGGCGTTCAATGAAGCTGCAAATCCTCACCCGAGAATCGCATCCAACTCTAAGTGACAACCCATTACTGGCGTAATGGTTCCGATCAATGACAAGACTCAAGCAACGCAACACGTGCCGAAATAGAACGTGGAGAATCTTGCCCATGCAGATCCTTGTTGTGGACGACTCGCCTGTTTATCGGCAGCTCTTGACATCTCATCTGCAAGAATGGAGCTTTCCTTTCACAATCGCGGAAAATGGCACTAAAGCCTGGACGCTTCTGCAGCGCCCAGATTGTCCGAAGCTGGTTTTGCTGGATTGGGTGTTGCCAGACATCGACGGGGTTGAGTTGTGCCGCAGAATCCGGCGGGCGGGCATGGGGAACTCGTACTCGTACATCATTCTCTTGACCGGAAAAGACGGCAAGAAAGACATGCTGGAGGCGATGCAGGCTGGAGCGGATGACTACCTGGTTAAACCCTTCGATCAACTGGAATTGAAGGCCCGTCTTCTGGTGGGCAAGCGCATTGTCGGTCTGCATGAAGAACTGGTGTCTGTCAGGGAGTCTATGCGTTACGCCGCCACGCATGACTCCTTGACCGGACTAATGAATCGCGGGGAAACCCTTGATTTCCTTAATCGCGAATCAGAGCGGGCCAAGCGCAGCGGGAAACCGCTCAGCGTCATATTGGCTGATGTCGACCACTTCAAAAAAGTGAACGACACACTGGGGCATCTTTATGGAGACGAGGCTCTGAAGGAAGTCGCAAGAAGGCTTCGCTCAAAGCTGCGTGTATACGATTGGCGTGGGTCGATACGGCGGCGAGGAATTTCTGATGATTCTAGCCGACTGCGACTTGATGGCAGCTTTGATGAGAGCAGACGATCTTCGGGCATACGTTGGCACTGAGCCGATAGTTTCTTCCAGTGCGTCGACAAACATCACCCTAAGCATGGGAGTGGCCGTTTCAACCGACCATCCCAACGGCGACATTGGCTCGCTGCTGAACCAAGCCGACCGGGGCCTGTACTCGGCGAAGCAAAATGGCCGGAATCGCGTGGAGCACGTCGACGACATGCGGCCGATGTTACGACCCGATATGGAGAGGCCTAATGCCCTCGAATAATTGGTGGATGTCTCAACCCGACAGCGGGTTTCCATCAAACCCCAGACTGTCAAGACAAATTGGGTTCAGTGAAGTTGTCGTTCGCCAAAATTCTGTGGGGCCGCGAAATCAATAGCTTACATAGCCTCCTCAACCGGTGCATCTGCTATAACCTCGGCCATGTTCCGCTCCTTCCGATTCTCATTCGGAGTCATGGTTCGCCTCTTTCGCCGCCATGGCAGTTTGGTGCTGGAGAACCTCGTCCTTCGGCAACAGGTCTCTGTCCTCAAACGAAAGAATCGACGACCGATTCCCGCGCGCAGTGAAAGATTCAAAGATTCGAAAGGGCGGCGAATTCGAAAAATGGGGGGCGCGTGGTGGCACGGGTTCATACCGGTGGAGCTTTGGCGGACTACAGCTGCAGAATGCAGTGTTCGGGCACCACGCGGCCCTCGGCTGCCACATGGCCAATGGGTCCTCCTTCAGGAGCAAACTAGTGCCGCGACCGCATGATTGTTACTCCTGTCGATGAAAGCTTGTTATGGAAGGCCGGGTCTCCCCCCACCTGGACGGGCGAGACGCCCGTCCCTCCAGCGTATGATTCATAACGCGGTCACGGTACTAGTGGGGCTGAACGTGCGGGCAAACTAGAACTACACCAGGATGTTCAATGTGTAGAAATTGATAGGCGCTTGCGGCGGGTCGCAGAGCAGCCGTGACCTACCTGGCGCAGTTGCGTAATACTCGATTGTGCCATCGGCTGCCTCAAATGGACCGAGCCTCGCCGTATAAACACTGCGTCCAGCATGGGCGGCTGCCGAACTCTGCCATGGATGCGTGCCTTGGCTGCGCGTGAGCAGCTTGACCTCGGCGACTTCCTCCTGGCCCGGAGCAACGATGAAGATACGGAGTGATTCGCCGGGTTTGAGAAGCGACGGCCTGGTGGGGATGAACAGACGAGGTCGATTGGCGGCCTCAGGTGAGATGGCCACCGCATAGGCTTGATCCATTTCGGGTGGCAACTCACCTACAAACTCTTTGATGGAGAGGCGAAGGCGCTCCAGCGAAATTCGAACGAACTTGTTCTGCATGGACGCGAGCTGGCCCTGGTCGTTGCGCGTCGCGATCACCTCCTGATATTCAATCATGGCCTCTCGCACCAGTGGCGCCATCGCCAGCCACAGCGGGATGCCGCTTTGCGCAACTTGCGCGCGCGCTTCGTCCTGCTTACCCGCGGCCCTGAGCTCCACTGCATGCTGTAACACAGCGTCGAGCTTGTGAGCTGTCTCATAGGCGTCGCAGTAGGGAACCATGAAGCCGACAAAGCCTGCGAAGTAGCCTATCCGGTCGCGTTCAAGGGGTGATGCAGCTCGGGATACGAGTTGGCGGAAGCGCTCGGCCGCATCGCGCTGCCTAAGCAAACCGGAGAGCTCAGGTTCATTTTCCGCATAGTTGAAGGCTTCGCTGTAGTCGCCGGTGAGTTCGATGCGATTCGCGAATCCTGCCTCATCGTAACTGCCCAGAAACGTCGATGAGATCGCGTGATTCCGGTCGCAATCGTCAAACAGAGTTGCCAGCTCGGCGGCACGCGCACCGGAAGCCTGTGCGGCGCAAAAGCTACGGTAGTGCGCTGTTGCCGTAAGCTGGCTGTCCCAACTGGCGCGTGCAAGGTAGGTAGCGGTGGGATCGATGACGCGGTGCCGCCAGTGAATTCCGAGCACGCCCTGGCAACCGAAATCCTGGGCCCGCTTCATGTCGGTCTCAAAGCGGCTGGCGCGAAACTGAGGAAACCACATGGACGGGTCGTCTTCAATCCAGGGAATAGGCCAGCGCTCACGGCTCCCCAACTTGCCGAAGGCTTCATTGACAGGATCCCATCCCAGCGTGTCGCTCAATGCGGAGAAGACTACGTCTTCGGGCAGCCGCTGATGCAGGGACTCGAAATACCGGGTCACGCCGCCCCACCCGGCCAGCACCAGCCGCTTGTTGGGGGCATGCCGTTTCAGGAAGTCGTGGGCCTGAGTGAAGGGCGTAGTCGAGAGTGGTATGTCCTTCTTGCGGCTCTCCCAGTTCGCGCCCTCGTCTTGCCAGAGCCAGACATCATCCACCCTCGGATAACGCTCCAGCAGGTCGGCGAGCCGGCGCTCAAGCAGGTCGCGCGCAGTATTCGACTCGATGAAACCGCCTGGATGCGAAAGGGCTTCCGGAGGCAGGGCGCGAACGATTTCCGCCGGGTTCTGATAGGGTTCAAAGCCAATCCCGGTGCGAATTCCAAGCTCTCCAGCAAAGCTGAAGGCGGCGCGCATCATCGCAGTCGTACGGCTGGCGATGTCCCAAGTGTCTCCGCCGAGGCGCGTGGCATCAGCCCCGAAAGTTTCAGTGTCGAAAAACTGCGCCGCACCCATCTTGAAGGTAGAAGTGCGCTGGGGCAGATATCCCCAACTCGTTACCGTCGTGTCTTCGAGTGCCGCCCGGTGGCCGCTGCCGGCAAAGTCAAACGACAAGTAGGGCTCCGCTAGAGGCCCCGGCTCATTTTGCGTGTACACATGCATGCCAAACATGTTGAAGCGCATGCGCAACATGGCCGCGAAGTATGCCTTAAAATCCTCGTCGTTATAAACGCTGATGCAATTGAGAAAATCGGGCCACGGCAGGAGTCCGCGCACAGCAAAGCGTGGGGAAGCCGTCCAGGGCTGACCTGGTTTGGGCAGATTCAATCCGGCAGGACGATCAATGGGCACCGTCGTGCCATCTATACCGAAGACAAGACCCTGCCGTTCCAGGAAGTCGAAGACTCCATAAAGGAGCGCCTGTTCGCCGGCGGCGCGAAGGGCAACGCCCTGGCCTGACACGGCGATTTCATAGTCTTCTGTCTTCTTGAAGCGCGAAGCATCGAGCGCAAGTGTCAGTAGCGTTGCACCTGCAACGGTATCGTCATTGGTCTGTGTCACCTCGGCCGCAGACTGCATCGTGCGCAGTCCGTTCAACAGCTCTCGTGTTGCAAGCCGCGTCTTTACGCTATCTGGTGTTTGTGTGCGAATAGTGATTCGTGCCGGCACCATCATTTGCGCTGAAGCATAACTGCGGTCGAGCAAACTGCTGGCCGAGGCCAGCGCACTCGTCTTCAAAAAGTCTCTGCGATCCATCATCGAGGAGATCCTGGTTGACCGGAATTTCCTTTTAGACCTTGAGAACAGCGCAATTGTATGTTCATCCCGGCTGTTCGCGACATTGTGAAACGATTTTTCATAAGAAGAGTACCCCCAGCGATGTGGCCATCCGTACCGGCAAACCCGGAATCGCTCCATTTTGCGCCTGTTCTTGCAACACTCCTCCTCGTACAGCATCTGGTAAGACCGATTTCCGACGCAGACTCGACCAGCCTATCTCTCTATCCCGCCGGCACCGGTAGTCGTGCGATCCGGCCCAGCATCGCCGCGAATCGCCGCCGGTTCAGATGCCCTTCCACCAGGAGAAGCCAGCAATACCGCGCATGCTTCACCAGCCGTCCTCCGGTCTTCACCAGCCGTTGCTGCAGACTCGTCGGCGGCCAGTTCTCGATTCCTCGGGGCAGCGCTAGCCGACGCCACAAATTCCCCAGGCTGTAGACCAGCAGGCTCAGTGCCAACCGCACTTGGTTCGAGCAAAGACGATGACAAGAGAGGCGGGTCATCTTTACCGCCTGCTTCCCCTCCTTGATCCATTGCTCCGCCGTGCCCCGATTGTTGTAGAACCGTAATACGACCCGGCTCGGCGTCTCCAGGTTCGTCACGATGAACCCGACCCGCGGAAACAACTCCTCGACATGGTACTCCACCTTCGCCACTACTCGTCGTGCGGTCAGCCCATGATAGAATGCGCCGAAATGCCGGCGCTGATCTTGCGCTGTGGTGGTTATGGCCGGCATGTTCCCGGAGGACTTCGCCAATGGAAACTCACCACGTTCTGCGAGTAAGTCTGCTAATTCTCGGAGTGGCCATGCTACTCTCGGCTGTTGCCGCCCAGGATGTGCGGGCTCAGGCCGCTTACCCCGTTTTGCCGAAACGACTGATTGCCGACTACGGTTATTGGAGCAAGTATCAAGATCCGCCCTACAGCTCCGCCCAGATTCCTTTCCACAAGGTCACGCATGTGCTCCACGCCGGGGTCGGCCTCGATGCCGCCGCTGATGGCACGCTCGACGTCCCCGATGGTTTCCTCGAACCGGATCTCATTGCCAGGGCGCACAAAGCGGACGTCAAAGTGCTCATCCTTCTGGGCGGCGACCCGAGCGTGTTCTCCACCGTTGCAGCCAATCTCGATCTTCGGAACGCTCTCGCGGCGAATTTGTGGGATTTCGCCCAGAGACACGGTTATGACGGCGTCGACATCGACTGGGAGTATCCCGGTACGACCGATGCTCACGGTTATTTCGAGTTGATGAACACCCTCCGAGATTTCTTCCCAGCGCCGACGTACCAGCTTTCCGCCGACATAGCTCCCTGGGGAGGAGAGGGATACAACCTTCACCGCGTCGTGCCGGTGGTCGACTTTCTCAACATTATGAGCTACGACTGTGCTGGACCGTGGACCGACGACGCGCAACTGAATTCACCAATTTTCTGGGATCCGCATGATCCCGAACCGTGGGAGTGCCAGCCTGGGGGCAGCGTGCAGGAGGCGATCGACGCCTTCCTCAGAGTGGCGCCCGCCGACAAGCTAAACATCGGCACTCCCTTCTACGGCTACTTCTACGAAAACGTAAGCCAGCTCTGGGGAAGTTGCACGAACTGCGCTAACACCGTACTGACGGAATACTACGGAACCTTCATCAAGAAGCGAGTCAATCGCTGGGGTTGGGTACGCAGCTACGATCCTTACGCTGGCGTGCCGTACCTGCTTAGGGCGAATGGAAAGCCCGGGTTTATCACCTACGACGATCCCGCCTCCACCTACCTTCGGGTTTGGTATACAGATTGGGATCGTGGTCTCGGCGGCACGTTCATGTGGGCCATCGACGAGGACTACGATGGACATTCCCAGGATTTGATGAACGCCATGTACAGCGCCACGCTCGATTCCCCCGGCGGCGCCAGCCAGTAGCCGCACGCCCGCGCCGGCTGGTTGCAAATGAAAAACCCTGGCTCCGCCGGAGCCGGGGTTTATTTTTCGTTTCGGGGCGAGGCTAGAAAACAAACTTCAACCCAAGCTGCATGATCCGCGGATCGTACGCGCCGGACGGACGCAAGAAACTTTAGGCCACAATGCCATCAGCGGCGCTGCCCAGAACGCAGGCCGGGTCTCCCGCGCAGTGAGCGTGCCCGCAATCCGAATCGGATCATCCGAATCGGATCAATGGGTCAACTCCACAACGTGCTCTCCCCGCGATACTCCGAAGCTGGCTGCTCCCTCGCTCACCTTGACCTGCCGGACGCTCTTGCCGTCAATCGCCACCTTCACGGGCCCGGCGTCGAATTCGCTGATCGCAAGGTGGAGATCACGCTCGCTCTTCAGTCTCATCGATACACGACTTGGAGATCTCTCGTAGCTTCGCACCACAATTCCCGCGTCTGCTTGCAAGCGCACTTTCCCATCGCGCTCGACCTCAGTCTTGTTGGGTCCAACCGTTACGCCGTAGATGTGATTCTGCCAGGTGGCGCGATACAGATGGCCTTCGGTGCCGGGATTTAACGCCCCAAATCGCAGCCCATCCCACGGATTCGCGTCCATAAATTGCTCGAGCCCAAGAAGGCACAACAAAGCTCCCCAGGTGTAGTGGATATCGCCGCCACCGCTGCCGCCCCAGGCGTGGTAAAGCTCGTTGTCGTGCTGGTTAATTTTCCAGTCGTCCATGAAGAGGGCATAACTTTTCTGGGCAAATTCCAGCGCGGCCTGGTCGAAGCCATAACGATCAATGGCGTGGTAGAGGAGATAGTTCGTGGGCCCCCAGATGCTTCCACGCCAGTAGTACTGGTCGGCAAATCCCGGATCGCTGCGCGAAGTCGTTGGCACAACATAATCCCCCCAGAATTCCTTGGGATTGAGCAGGTGCTCCTGCACCATCCTCTCTGCTTGTTCCGGCGTAGCGATGCCGGCAAGCATGGGATAGAAGTTGCTCGGGGAAACCCGCTTCGAGAACTCGCCATTCCAGAACCGGTTCTCATAGATCCCGTCACTGTCGTTCCACAGCTTCTCCCGCACCAGCCGTTTCATCTTCTCGTAGTCGGCCAGGAAGGTTTGCCGGTCGTCCTCTTTGCCGAGTTGCGCGGCCAGTGCTGCCAGACTTTCCGCGTCCAGCGCATACAAGGAGTTCAACCCCACATCATCGAGGTCCATCGTGTAGGTATGCGGGTCGTAGTGGACGTCATCCCACATCGGATTGTCATCCATCCCCGATTCCCATTTGGCATGCATCAGGAAGCCGCGGCCGCCGCCCGATCCACCCGATCCCCGGTTGCTGCCCCACTCGAGCAGTCCATCCCGGTTGCCATCGCGCCACGGCTGTCCGTCACCGCGATCCTTGAACCACCACTCGTGCCACTTCTTGAGCCGGGGATATGCCCACCTCAGCATTTCGTCGTCGGGATACCGCTGCAGCACTTTCCAGACGCAATACGCCCCCACCGGGGGTTGTGAACGATCCGGCGTATCGCCTCCTCCGGTAACGCCATTGGGAATGAATCCGCTCTCCGTTTGAGCCAGCAGAAGCGCTCGAATCGTGGCCAGGGTTTGGTCTTTGTCCTCCAAACTTGTCAGCAGCGATCCGAAAAAGCCGTCCCACTCTCCCAGCAACCATCCCGCGCCGTGAGCCCACTTCCGGCTGATACTGGGAAACACGAGATCGGGCTGCGGCGCGTACAGCGTGTTCCAGAACATGTTGTTGCCGATCGCGTCCGGGGCGCCTGCAAACAGGCCTTCCGCCGCGGGTCGCCGGCGTGCGTACGCTTCGGACCTTTCCTTGAGCATGGCATCGATCTTCCCGGGCGCGAGCAATCCGTGGGCTCGCTCGAGAAGTTCCTGTTTGTTCCATCCCAGAGTGGCCACAAAGTGCGCCGTGCGCGACTGCCCCGTCACGAACTGGAGCCCTGCCGCGTTCCTCGACGGGTCGCTGTCAATCGAATCGACCAGGACACCAGCATTTTTCATCGTGTCCCGCAATTGATCGAGGGAAGGATATGTGCCGCTTCCCATCGTCGGCCGATCGATCATCGCCACAAATTGGCTGGAGAGTCCGAAAACGCCGTCAAAATAGCGCTCGCCCACAATCGCCTGTTTATTCGCCTCCGCCGCATACACGCCCGGCAAACCCCAGGAACTCCCTGCCAGGGGAATATAGGTTTCGAGAACAATTTGGAAATCAGAGTCAGCGGTGATCGTTCCCACCACCGTAGTCTCGTCAATCCGTGACCATTCGAGCGTGATCGGCGCATTGCGCGGGAGAACTGCCCACGACATGCGGCAGTAGGACGCATCCGGAGCATGTGGCCCGACTTCCCGGACGGTATCGAAGATGGCGGGTCCATCGATGAAGGTTTGGCTGAACGATCCGAATCTGAACGCAAAGTCGGAGTGCTGTTGGAACGCCCGCGCCGCGAAAACCACTCCGTTCCAGGCATCGGCATCGAGGGCGTCAACATGGATTCTGTCAAACTTGGGTGTGCCCCGGTGTGCCTCGGCTCCCGCCATCGACGAAGCCGGGACCAACAGAAAAGCGCAACTGAGAAGCAACGGCATGCAAGAGATCTTTCTGCCGGTCAACCATTGCATATGGACTCCTCGCTGCTAAGGAAGGCGATCGTGCGAAGCTTACCATTTGTCTACTAAAAACAGGAGGCTGTTTTTACCCTCGCATTCCAGACGGGATAGATGGCAGATGACCAACATGGTCACATCGGCGATAACTCCAGGCATAGGCCGTGGTTCCCAGCCAGGCGATGCACGCAAAACGCACACAGTGTATTTGCGGCCATGAACAAAATTCGCGGGCTACTCCGCATCCTGAACACAACGGAAACTAAGTCCACCGGAACGATCCAGGCTCGGTGCCGTCAACAGGAGTTTGCCGTGTTCGTTGAGCTTATAGGTCCGAGGGAAATACCATATCGAGCCCTGCGGTTGATAGTATTCGCCTCCGCGCAGAATGCCGCTGCGCGTGTGGTCGTCCGTGAACTCATCCGTCCATTGCCACACATTGCCGACGAGGTCCATCACGCCGAAAGGACTCTTACCTTGTGGATGCGCATCCACTGCATCCGGCCCACGCATGGTGCGGCTCTTGTCCGGCACGGGCACCGCGCTTGCATTCCAGTCATTCCCCCAGGGATAGGTGCGGCCATCACTGCCTTGCGCCGCGTACTGCCACTCCCACTCATGCGGCAGACGCTTGCCAGCCCATGCCGCATAAGCCCGCGCATCTTCCAAAGAAACCCAAGTTACAGGCCTGTCTTCCCAACCGGCAGGGAAGCTTCCGTCTTTCCAATCGCGCAGAAAGTTCAAGTCATCCTGTGGATGATAGTGAGAGCTGTCCAGAAACTTTTTGAATTCCGCGTTGGTGACTGGATATTTATCGATCCAGAATGACTTCACCTGCATGCGCTGTTCGTGGAAACGCCGCGGAGAATCTTCCCAGGGATATTGCACGTCCACGCCGATGTCATTGAAACCTTCAATCTCAATTCCTTGCACCCTAAAGGCAAAGTCTCCGGCGGGAATCTTTACCATGCCGGCCGGGGATGCCGAGGGCGGCTTAGTCGGAGTTATGGGCACAATCTGCTGCGGTAATACTGTCCACTCATGCGAATAACTCGCCAAAGGTTTGGCGGTCATTTCTTTCATCTTCGACATGAGCGCCTGGATGCCTGCATTTGGAGCCGTTTTCGTAGCCAGCAACGCTCCGTAGCCATGCGCTTCGACATCGAAGCTAAGCACGGTCTTGCCATCCGGGTCACGGTCAGGCTTCAGTTCAGTCCCATGATAAAGATCGAAATAGCGCATTCCCTCTTCTGGTTGAAGTTCGATCTCGCGACCTTCTACGCCATACTCGTTGCGATTCACGATGGTCCAGACAGTCCGGTCATTCAAAGGCCAACGGCTGGCAAAGATTCCGTAGCGCAGCATCGGGATGAGCGGTTCCCATTCCGTGCTGATCAGAAATGGGGCAACGGCACGCTCGATGGTGGCGACTCGGCGAGTTGCTTCGGCGTCGCGCGGCGTGATCCCGTTCCAGATTCCCCAAACGTTTTCCCAGCTCTCCCAACCGGCACCATTGAAGAAAGCAAACTGCAGATCGTTGGTCTTGTCACGACTCCAGCGATCGGAAATGTTCACCATGTGTCGCGGTTCCAGCCACTTGTACTTGTCAACCACAGGGACAAACGGAAAGCTGTATTGTCCCCATGTCATGACATTCCACGCCAAGGCCTCATCGGAAGGCCCTTCTTCCGGCTCAAAGGCCAACGGATGTCCAACTTTATCGGCTGCCGCTGAAAATGCAAGCGGCACCCCATCTTGTGTATCGCCGTTGACGCCGTCGGCTCCGACTTCCGCCATCAGTTCAGCAATCGCCTGCGGCCAAGGTTTGCCGGGATCGCGGGTACCCTGGTCCCACATCATCATCGGAAACAACACACGCACACCGCGCTTGTGAAAGTCCGCGATCATCTGCCGCACCCCCGCAACTCCTCCCGGCATGCTGCGAATCAGGTCAAGCTGATTCCGGTCGTCGATGCCCATGTTCGGATAGGTCGGCCAGATCAGCACCGCGTCAATGCCCCCGTAGCGTTTTTCCAGATCATTGAGATAACGATCGACGGTGTAGCGGTGCGCGACCGGGTCATAGAAATAGCGGTCTTGCACCATCATCTGCGGCTGGAAGAAACTGGACTGCGTCCACTTAAGCTCGGGCCGGTCGTAGCGCGATCCATCGTAGCCAATGCGAATCCAGCGCTCACTGCGCCAATGCCGGATGTCGGCGAGCCACGCATCATGATCTTCCTGGGTACAGGGTTTCCCTCCAGGCTCCCCTATCGCTTTCATAACCAGACAATCCGGTGCGGGAATCTGTTGATGGTCGGGTTCAAAATTCGTGTCCTGGGCGGACATCATGCTGGAAAGAGCCAGCACAATCGAAATAGTAAGTTGTGTTATGTTCAGATGCATGATCGCATTCTCTGTGGACGCCAGTGTCAGGTCGTCGCAAATCTAGAAAGTTCAGACGATACAAATGCCTGTAACTACTACCGGGCGCGAATGTTCCCACGGATCACAACTACCGATGCTGCCGGTAATTCGTAAGTTGTGTCGGCGCTGACATCCTGCTCGGCGTGCAAGACCGGTCCATCGGGATCGGCCCTGCCGAAGGTCTCCGCTACCACCGAAGGTTCAGCCGGGTATTCGGCATGTCCCACGTAACGGGTGTGCCCCGGATGCCACTGATACTGACCTTTCCCGAACGTGGAGATCTCAACCGGCCCGAAAAAGGAAGCGCTCTCCCGGCTGCTCTGGTTTTGAAACTCGATCCGCGCGCGGTGCGCATTCTGTTGATCGCGATTCACCACCAGCAGAGACCACTGTCCATCGGGACGTTTCAGTGCATAAGCCGTTACCAGCGCGTGTCCCGCGCCATCGTCGATGTCACTCCTGGCGGGAAATACATCGTGCTGTTTCTCGCCCGGCGCGACCCACTCCAAATTAATGAGCTGCGACGCAAAAAACTGCGCCAGAGGCTGCTGAATCTTGTACTGGGCGTCGACGCTCAGCATTCCGTACGTTCCCGGAGAATCGTTGCAACCGTGTTCCATGAGCAGTGGCAGATAGTGGAAGTAATAGACTCCGTTTCCACCCGCGGTCAAGAATGAACCAATGTAATCGGCGAGCCACAGCCCCGAAAATAGGTCCATCGACGTTTCGCTCGCGGCCGAGGAGAGGTTCGATTCCGTAATGAACATGGGAATATTCGCCGGCACTCCGTCGTCGCGCCAGACTTGCATGATGTGGCTTACGAGTTGAGTCTCGTCATAAAGGCTGCTCCAGGGAATTCTGCAACCGTCGTAGGGATAGTGTTCGAACGAAAAAAATGCCAGATCGCGCATGTGGCCGTGCTGTTTCAGATAGTCGATGAAACGGGTTACCCACGATGCTTTGCCGTTCGCAGCGGGCCAGGTTTCGAGATCTTCAAGTCCGCCCCCAAGCCCCGGTCCGCCCAGTTTGAGAGTGGGGTCGAGACGGTGAAGCGCGGTGGCCCATTGAATGTAAAGCGCGCCATAGTCCTCGGGACTCAAATATTGGCCGTCCATTTCTTCACCCATCTCGATGTAGGCGATGGGATAGTTGCGTCCCTTGAGATAGGCGATTTCGGCGACGGCACTTTCCGGCGTGTCGTAAACCAAAGCGATCGGCAGCATGGCGGGAAGACCACGCGTAATACCACTGGTGAAGAACAAATCAAAGCCCACCTGCGCTTGATGAGTTGTCCCCAGATCGGAAGCTTCGTGCCACGGGTCCACCGAAGAGCAATAGGTCGTAGTCTGTTCCTGATCTTGTGTGTGCCGCAGAATATCGTGAAACTCGCCGTCCGCGGACGTCGTTCCCAGGTAGATCTCGTTGATCGCGTAACCGACGCAGGCTCGTGGGTCGGTGGAGGCTTCGCCTGCTGCGCAGGTGTTGGAAGACTCCGTCATCAGGATGCGCAGGAAGCGTACCGGAAGAGGACTAGCATTGAGACGAAGGATGTCCGATCCGCCGTGACCGTGCTCAATGGCGCCCAGCGGAAAGGTTTGCCACACTCCGTGAGTGGGCGCGTGCATGGGGTCATCCCCGATCCAGTGCTGTACCAAGAATCGCGTGGCGTAGGGCTCCGCCCATTTGATGCGGATGCTGTCGACTTGTTGCACTTGGGACAGATCGATTACTACCCATTGTGGATGCAAAGAGTCGCTTTCTCCCGTGAAACGTTGAGTAAGATAGGGATTGCTCTTCCAATAACTGTTGTCATCGCCATCCGTGATGCGAGAAAAACCAGCGTTGGGCGTACCATCATTCCGCGTAAAACCACGATGGGGCAGCGAATATCCATAGGAGTAACGGATGGGTTCGGCGGGAGTTGCCGAGCCGGTAAAGTACCCTTTTTGGCCGGGTTCGCTCCAGGTGCCCTGCGGATTCCAATGCCAGGCTTCGATGGATAGCTCGGTATTGTTTCGATAGCTGACAGGTTGCCAGCCGGAAGCCAGCGCTCTGCCTAAATTTGGTTGGGCCAATCCGCTGTCGATTGCTTCCGAAGGGATGCGATCGATACCGGCGCCGAGGGTCTCATTGGGCCGGAAGTGATTGGTGGAGTGCGCTGGAGTGATATCGACCTGGATGGTCTGCGCCGCGGACAGAGTTAAGAGAACGATGCATGTAGAAAAGCATCCGAAAAACGGGACTATTTTCTCCAAGAAATGACTCCTTCGACTTAGGGTGCCTCGCGCTCCACATCATCATCATGACTTCTGATTTGCTCGGAGATGGTCTTGAGCAACTTCCCATCTGGAGTATCGCCACTCAGTTCCCAGATCATTACTCCACCCAGAGCTTGCTGGCTCGCATACTTAAGTTTTGCGCCGATGGACATTTCGTCGTCAAAAGTCCAGAACGTACTCCCGTCGAACAGCCATGGCGCCATCGACTTGGGGTCCCGATACGTTGTTAATTTGCTTTGGATGGAAACGATGTAGTTATAAGGGGAATCGTTGCGCGAGGGTTCTCCCAACTGAAACAACCCGTGATTGGCCTCCGAAACTTGACTCCAGGAGTAGGCGTAGAAGGGAAGGCCGAGCAGCATTTTGGATGCTGGGACGCCTGCGTTTTTATAGCCTCGAATAGTGGAATCCACGTCCCCGCCTTTTTCCAGGTCTCCCGGCGAGCTGTAGAGTGGAGCGATCAGGCCGGTTCTCTTACTCCAAGGCCCACTGTAGTCGTAGTTCATGACTCCGACCTCGTTGACGTAAAGGGCGACCGCTTTCATGTCCAGATGCTGATAAGCGATGCGGTTGTCGCCCATGGCGACGGTCAACAAAAGATTCGGGCCGGCCGCATTGAGCTGGCGGCGAAATTCTCCCAGTAGAGCGATGAAGTTGAATTTGTCGGCCTCTTCGGGATACTCCCAGTCAACATCAATGCCATCGAATAAACCCGGAGCCTCGATCCCGTCGGCAAAATTACCCTTGATAAATCTTTGAATGCAGGAGGCCACGAAGCTATGACGATTCACGGGTTGCGCCGCCTCGACAAACACGTCCGCGGTTCCTTCGAGAGAGATCAGGATCTTGATGTGAGGGTAGAGGCGTTTGAGTTCCTGCAATTGATGAAAGTTCCCCCGCAGTGCCATCTGCGGCGTATCGGCTGTACCATCCACGCTATCGTCCGCGGAGAATGTGTAATTGAGGTCCGCGTTCGGGTCGGCGATCACGCACTGACTGCCGGCAACGTTTCCCTGCGAGTAATTGATCTGGTCAAGTATGGAGGTCGCGCCTTGCGAGAGCAGATTCTTGAGGAAGAATTGCCGCCGCATGCTATCCCCGCGGAAGTAGCCCACTACGAGTGGGTGCTTCGCGGCAACATTCTCTTGTGCCGTGGAGAGCAATGCATAAAAACAGAAACTAACCGTTATCAAAAATCGAAATCGTCGCATCATTCCTATCCAATCCAAACGACTATTTCGCGGCATTTCCAGGGCCTCCCACCGGATAAAGTCGGGGAAGGCGTTGTTCAACCGCAGGCAGTGGAGGAAATGCGGCATGGGGTTCTTTCTGGTACCAATAGGCGACGGAAAAGATGTTGTCGGAGCGATGATTGGCATGGCCGTGTTCAATCGTCGCTCGGAGAGACTTGGTGAAAGGGATGGGCGAATCGAGATGAAAGCGATATACGGAAGAACGGCTGCCCGCAAGCTCCGCGCCTTTCACCGGCGCCCCGAATAGAGCATAAGAGAAAGGCTGTTCTCCGAAATCCCATGCGCCGAGAAAATAGTCTTCCGATCCGGTGCCGTTGATGGAGGGGGTCTTTTCTCCGTCGACAAAAAACATGTCGTCGCCTTCACCCCACCAGCCGTCCTGATTCTGAAGAATGGACATGGTCACGCCCACAAAGTGTCCTTGTCCACTTGCTTCCAGCCACACGTAGTTATTTTCTCCGTCAAGATTCTTCTTTGCGGTCACGGCTGGGGTATCATTCGATTCCCACTGATTAGTCCAGCCTTTGGCGGGCGTTGCTTGACGGTACTGGGCATGGAAATACATGGTGTCGGCGGGAAGGTCCTTATTCAACGCTTGGTAGTCGATGTTGAAATAAAACGAGTCGACATCTTCCTTTCCTTCATTGGTGATTGTGATCCGTGCTCGCTTCCGGAAGGGCATCGGAAAGAAACAGTTCAGTGCTTTATCCGGGGCCACAACCAGGGGTATAGATTCAAATTGGAAATAGTCTCCCAAGCCGAGGCCGAAGAAGTCGCCAAGTGGAGCCTCCACGCTCGCCGAGGTTTCGTCGTCCCAATACATGCGTAGAACCAGCTTCTTCAAGTGATATCTCTCCGACGAGCCGATTCCGATCCAAATGTGGGTAATGATTGCCGGGCCGGAATCGTCGAGTACGGTAAGAGTATTTCCCGGGGCAATCTTGCGGAAGTCATCGTTGCCGCCGGTGCGGTCATAACTCGAAGCCCGCTTCTGGACATAGTTATGCGGTGAGATAAGGCCGGAGAGCAGCGCGCTCTGACCGCCATCGGACTGGGCCGAGACGGAGACGGACATCATCAAGCACATCACTAGACAGGCCAGTGCGCTGCCAATGAAAAGGGCATTTACTCGGGTATGATTCATCGGGAAACTCGCGCGATGTAGACCGAGAATGGGTCCAAAGCGACCTGATCCAACTGACCGCTCGCAGCTGCGGCCGAAGTCGTGAGCAGGGTTGTGGTTTTTGCGGAAGGAAAGCCGTCTTCGGAGAGATTGAGGCTAACCTGCTGCGCGGTTGCCGACATATTGAGAACGACCAGCACGGCTTCATCCTTGTAACGGCGAAGGTAGGAAAGGACGTTGGGATTGTCTTGATTTAGGGCGACATAATCGCCGTCTAGCAAGGCGTGCTCCCGATGCCGAAGCGCCAGTAAGTGCTTGTAAAATTCTAGAACCGAGCCAGGGTCTTCCAATTCGCTGGCCACATTGTGAGTCTTGTAACTGGCTGGAACCGGCAACCATGGCGTCGCTTGGCTGAATCCGGCATTGGGCGAATCATTCCACTGCATGGGCGTACGCTCACCATCGCGGCCTTTTTCCTTAGGCCATCCGGCGATGCCAATTGGGTCTTTCAGGTCCTCTTTGCGCGTTGGGTCGTTGTTCTCCATCCCCAGTTCTTCGCCGTAGTACATGATGGGCGTGCCGCGAAGCGTCAGATACATTCCAGCCATTAGCTTGGCGATTTGGTCGTTGTGCTTGCCGTCGCCATAGCGCACGTAAGAGCGCGGCATATCGTGATTGCCGATAACGTAGACCGGCCAACCGCCGGTGGATTCGGCGTTTGCGATTTGGGTGCGGAACTCGGCCGGAGAAAGTTTGTCGACCGTGCAGAACATGAAATCCATGGGCATCTGAACTTCATCATTATGATCACCGTAATATTCCTTCAATTCGTCGCGGTTCGACGTATAGGTTTCTCCAATTAAGACGGCGTTATTCTCGTCGGCAACCTTGCGTAACTTTTTCAGTTCCGTGTGAACCTCGGGCAATTTGTCGTTGTACTTGTTTTGCATGTTGAGGTCGCCGAACTCGTTCTTGCCTTCCAGCACTGGGTTGTCGTGAAGATTCGGGTCCTCAAATAAGAGGTCCACGGCATCGAGCCGAAACCCGGAAACGCCGTGCTTATACCAAAAGCGAGTAACGTCGAACATGGCTTTTTCGACGGCAGGGTTGCGCCAGTTGAGATCAGGCTGGCCGATGGCAAAGAAGTGGTAGTAATACTGGCCGGTCTTGGGGTCGAACTGCCAGGCCGAACCGCCGAAGCCGGAGATCCAATTGTTGGGAGGAACGCCGGGCGCCTTGCCATCGCGCCAGATGTACCAGTCGCGATGCGCCGAAGTGCGCGATGACGCTGAATCGAGGAACCACTTGTGCTGCGGGGAAGTGTGGTTAAGAACAAAATCCATGATGATGCGGATATCATGCTTCTTCGCATCGCGCGCCAAATGCTTGAAGTCTTTGAGCGTCCCGTACATGGGGTCGATGTTTTCGTAGTCGGAAACGTCGTAGCCGAAATCGACTTGCGGCGACGGATAGCACGGCGAAATCCAAATCGCATCCACGCCAAGATCCTTCAGATAATCGAGTTTCGAGTCGATACCTTTGAGATCTCCTATGCCCTCGTTATTGCTGTCGGCAAAACTACGCGGGTAAATTTCATAGAAGACCGCATTTTGCCACCACTGATGTCCTTCCGCATCCACGGCACGGGCCTGCGCCTGCGAGAAAGAAGTCGCAACGCACACACTTACAATGAGTAATGCTACCGCCCTAAGATTTCGAGGCATTGGCGTCGCTCTCCATTGTTCAAAGCTAATGTTCAAGAGCTAGAACTGGTCTCATAAATAGTTTTCCGAGCAGGCTGTCCGGCCCTCAGGGCTAAAGCCCGCATTCTTATCGGCCCTAAGCGGCACGGCTGAAGCCGTGCCCTACCCAAAACCATTTATGAGACCAGTTCTAATGTTCAAGAACTGGATCCAAAGCAGCGGTCGCTTACCTTGGAGCAAAATGAAAGACGACGGTGGCTTGCGGATCGATTCCGGGCGCAGTCGCCGGAAGCTGTACGCGGACTTGAGCCTTTTGCCCACTTGTCTGCTCAAGCTTCGCGCCTTCCACGGAAGAAATCTGACCCGGGTTCCAGGCGGAGAGTTCATAAGTTTCTCCCGCCGTGCCCGAGAGTTGAAGGCTTAAAGCATCCCGGTTGGGCGTCCACGATTCGGAAAGCACTCGCAAGCCGTGGCTTGTACTCCCTAGTGTTGGAAGAGTCGACGACTCGCTCAGTTCAAAGTCGTTCTTCACCTGAATTTCGACGACATTTCGGCCACCGGTAATCGGGATGTTCATGGTGACATGCTGATCCGATGAATTCGGTTCGATATGAAACGGCAGCGTGCGGCCATCGAGTCGAACTCCGGCAATTTTGGCGCGCAAACTCAAGCCTGGCGAAAACTCAACCGAACAATGTCCGGTGCCGGTGGATTGCACTTCTAAGCGGATGTTGTCGGGCGCCCGCTGGTAATTCAGATTCAATGCCACTGCCCCAAGGCGCACATTATTGACGGAAAACGAACTCCAGTCCGCTGGGACGTGAGGAACAAAATCCAAATGACAAGTGCTAGCGTCGGTTTGCAAGCCAAAGAGGCCGCTCAGCAGAGGATTGACCACCATAGCCGCCGACCAAATCTGGTGGGGCGATCCTGTCGCTAGCGTCTGATAGTACTTGCCGGAAAGAGTCTCGGCAACGTGGCCGAGCGATCCATCGAACGTAAGCAACGCGTTGGCCCGCAAGTTCGAGTAGGCGGGAAGCGGGCGATGATAGCGGTATTCCCCAACGGAAGCCCAGCCGGTGAACAGCGGCCACACCGCTCCGAAATGGTATCCGCCGGGATCGTAGTTCGGGTCGTGAGAAGAAAGAATTCGCATGCCCCAGTCCGTCTGATGGTCCGGGCCCGCGAGCTGCCGAATCATACTTCGGGTTCGATCTCCGTCAAGCTGCGTAAACCACATTGGAACCGCGGCGAGGACACTTGCCGTGTCAGCGCGTTTGCGATTGGTATCGTTGCTATTCGCATCAAGGGCATAAGTGTAGATTTGTTTTTCTTGGGACCAGAAAGCCTTATCCAAAAGCGGCTTTTGCCGTTCGAAAGTCTGCGCGAGTTGCTGGCCGAGATCTTCTTTGCCTAAGAGATGAGCGAGGTGAGAAAGCGCGCGCAAGGCTTCAAGTCCCAACGATGCCTGATAAAGCTCAACCCTCGACGGGTAGAGCGGTCCTCCTTCGATCCAGCCGGTGCCCGCGCCGGCGTTCTGGGCTAGTCCCTGCGCATCGTAGGTGGATTGGAGAAACTCGTACGCTCTCCAGAGGTTGTCCCATTTCTGCCGCGCAAACTCAATGTCGCCGCTGCGCGTCACGTAATCGCTCACAGTAACAATGAAGAGGGGCGTGGCGTCCGCCGACGCGTATGCGAACGGTGTTTTCTTGAACCAGTCCAGAAAGTTGGCACTTTGCGAAATTTCGTGAGTGATCTTCCCGTCGGCCCGCTGATACTTGCTGAGGAAATCCATGGCGTTACGCGCAGTGGAGAAATCACCCTCCGCATCCAGCGCTAAAGAAGTCCACTCCGCGTCCCGGCCAAAGAACCAGCCGAAACCCGGGCGCTGGTCGTTGCTTGACGTGTCGAATCCGGCAACCAGACCCTCCCCCAAAAAGGGGTTCTGCACGACGCCCTGCAACATACTCACCTTTGCCCAGTCGTACGCTCGTTCGATTTGCGCATCGGGCAGCTGAAGGCTTACAGTGCGAGCCAGATAGTCCCGGTAATACCCGGCGGAGCCGCGCAGCAATTCCGGATAGTCCTTTGATAGGTGTTCGTACAGGTTTGCCAGCGGCGCCCGGCCTGTGAAAGACGCGGCAATCACGATGAGCTTCGTCTCCATGCCTTTTTCGGTCGCGCCCAGACGAAAAGAGTCTTGGCGAGAATGGGAGTAGTTGGTGGAGTATTCTTCGGAGGTTCTGGTGGCGGACGGAGAACCGACCAGGGCGTCAAACTTTCCCGCCTCATCTCCGAAATGGAAGGCACGCAGAGTAGGATCCCAGTCTCCGCTTGCGTCTCCGACATTGCCCGGCCACTCTAGCTGAAAATCACGCTCGAAGACGGCCTCAATCTCCAGCGGTCTGGTTGTATCGACTTCCAGAGCGATTACCGCGCCCGACTCATGCACGGGGACAAACAAAGTTTCGCGGACGGAAAAGACGTCGCCGGTGTAGACGATCGTGCTGGACTCAGGGCGAACAATCAAAGTTCGCGCGAGCGTTTCCGCGGGCAGCGTGGTGCCCTCGACGTGAAACCGCAGATGAAAATCGCTCAGGATTTTCAACGGATAGACCCACGCCTCGAGTGTTCCTTGTTCGCTCCCGAAAATTCCGGCACGCGTGCCTACAGCCGAGACAAACTCCCATGATCGAACGGGCCGCGAGAGTTCCAGGGGTTGCCCAGGCTGATCAGCAAATGCAACAGAGTATAGAAGCAGCAAACTGCAACCCAGAACAGTCCTTGTTAGAGAGAGAGCCATTTTCGCCAAAAGGGGCCTGGAAAGTGATGCAAGGTCAAAAGGGTGTTCGCGTTACGAACCGAGTATAGACCTATCAGCAGAAGATTTGGAAGCTTTCAAGCAATTGGTCCGCATGGTATTGAGGTGGAGTCGAAGAAAGTGGCAAGGTATGAATCCTGTCAGCATGTGGCAAACACGAATATGGCCCGCAAGGACTTGCCAAAGTCAGCAGTTGCCGAAGCCCCCGTGTACCGCTCCGAGAATGGCAGTGTCACCCTCGATATCTTTCTCAATCCCTATGGTTCCGAGCTAATCGGTCTGGCAGAATCTCCGGAAGGAGAGCACGTCGTGCGTACGAGCTTTCGAAGCGTCGAGCGCACCGCAGACGGGGTATTCGGCGTGGCCACCGAACCGGGAACCTATCACACGGAATTCAACGACGGAAAAAAATAGGACTTCAGTGGTTTCGCCAAAAGACGTTCCGCTCGCTTTGACACTCGTACCGAACTGGGATCTTACCCTGGTGGGAAACGATAAAGACGGGAAGGAATGGAGCGAACAGATTCATGCGGCACCGCTGCGCGATTGGAGCCTTTCGCAGAACCTGCGTTACTTTTCCGGGCATGGGCACTACAGCCTCGACGTCCAGATCGCAGAGCCCTATCTGCGCCCCGGGTTGGCACTCGAACTGGACCTCGGAGAAGTCCACGATGTGGCCGAGGTCTGGGTTAACAACAGGAAAATCGACACCCTGCTCATGCGACCCTATCGTGTGGATGTCGCCCCATACCTGAAAGCCGGTAGCAACCATTTTGAGATCGTGGTGACGAATACCCTCCGCAACCGCCTCGTGGACGATGGGTCGAGCGGTGACCCCCACTTTGTGATGTTCCAGCGCCGTGTGTTCTTCATGCCGTCGGGAATGATAGGTCCGGTACGCCTGTTGCCGGAAGCTAGAGTCAAGCTGCCGTAAAGCGCTGGCAGGCGAGGAGCGTTGAGTTGCCCGTTACGGCACAATGGGGAGAACCAGAGCCGAAGGCCGGGATTCGTCGTGGTAGATGACGTTTGTTGCTTTGACCATGCGCGTTCCACGCGCCTGATCCTCACCCGTATTCAGGTTTCGATCAAATCGCGGGAAATTGCTGCTGGAAACCTCGAGCCGCAGTTTGTGTCCTGGCAGGAAAACATTGCTCGTTGCCCAAAGATCCAGGTTGATGTGATAGATCTCCCGCGGATTTACAAGTTCCGGTTTCTCCTGTGAATCGCGGTAGCGCATGCGCAGAATGCCTTCCGTCAAATTCTGAGCAAATCCGTTCGGCCAGACGTCAACCAGTTTTCCCGTAAAGTCTGTGTCGACCGCAGAACTACTGACATACAGGTCGAGCGAAATCGGACCTGTAACTTCGGCGTTCTGTGTAAACGCTGGCGAAGAGAATACGAGCACGTCGCCTCGCGCTTCCGGAGGCCGCTGGTCCTCCGGACCAACCCCCGATGGCAGCCCCGGCTCGCAACAAAGGGGTCCGCCAATTGTGGGGACCGCGTCGTTCGGATCGTACACGTATTGGTCGGGTTTCTCCTCGGCAGGCGCGGCTGTACTCAGCGTGCCACCTCCATCAAGTCCGTTCGCCGGCTTGGCCGAGTGCAGGTAATACCGCGTCGCCTTTGCGCGCCCCAGCGGCCAGTCGTCTTCTTCGCGCCAGTCGTTCTTGCCCATGACAAAGATTTTTACGGATTTCTCATGGTCCAATCCATTCCCCATCCCCTTCAGGAGACTGTCGTACCAGCGCAGTATCTCTTCATTCAGATCGAAAGGTAACTTATTTCCAAAATCGACGGCGCCGACTTTCGCCTGGGTGCCATCGCCGGCATGGCCCGCAACGGCGATTGTCAGCCGCTGGCCACGCCGCGCGGCCTCCGTGCCTGCCTCTCTCTTGAGGCGCCCATAATTTCTTAGCGTCCCGCCCAGGAAAATGTCGTACCACGCCCCCACGCTGAATACCGGAACTAGGATCTGCGAGTAGTGATCTTCGATCGACCACGGCTTCCAATAGTCGTCGTAGTCGGGGTGCGCGAGCCAGTCGGTGAAATACGGCGCCAGTCCTGCAGCCGAGGGCGTTTCGAGCACGGGATACGACCACAGCGGCAGCGTTTGCGACCAACGAAGCGGATCGCTGCCTGACTCTGCGCGGCGGTTCACGGTGTTTTCCGCCAGAATCGTCGTCCACGATTCGTTGAACCATTGTTCGAACGCGCCGTCCTGATAGATCCAGCCGTCGTGATAGTTGGACGGCGTATAGTTGGGGCAAATCCCCGCCAGGTGGGGCGGATGGGCAATGGCCGCCAGGAGCTGCGTCGCGCCGACGTAGGATTCGCCGTACATCCCGACCTTTCCGTTCGAATAGGGAAGCGCGGCCGCCCACTCCACTGTGTCGTAGCCGTCCTGAGATTCGTACTTGAACGGATACCAATCGCCCTCCGAGGTATATCTCCCGCGGACGTCTTGTGCGACGGCCACGTACCCGCGGGCCGCGGCCTTTAGGCAAAACTCTAGCTCTCCGTTCTTGTCGTAGGGCGTGCGTGTCAGCAGCACGGGAAACTTGCCGTCCGCCTTTGGGCGGCAAATGTCCGCGCGCAACGTGACGCCGTCGCGCATTTTTGCCGGCACGCCTCGCTCGATAGTCGCTTCATAACTGTCCGCCGCCCTGACTCCGGCCGGTGCCAAGGCCGTCATGGCGAGGAAACAATAAGTTAGCAGCACCCCGGAATGTATCCTCACTGGCCTTGCTGGCTCGGCAGACATCACTCTTATCATTCATTCCGCCTTGGTCGAGTTGGACTCGCTTGTCCGTTCGCAGCGTAGGCCATTGGAATCGCCTCTGTCAAAGCAAATCCACCCACCCGCTGCCTACGCAAACCGACCCACCACCACATTCTTAGCCGGCCAAATCCAGCGCAGCAAATCCCGTCGAAGAGATATGGCCGCGAATAAGGGTCACCGGGGAAAGATATAGAAGTGAATTTGTCGTTACTTGCCGCGATCCGCGGTTGCATATCTCATCTACAACAAGGATGGGAGCATCATCTGCGTCGGCAAGGCAACGAATCTGAAACGGCGAAATTGTGCCGACCACCGGGTTGGGGATGAAAAATTGTCTACGAGTCAGTCGAGAGGCGCAATTTTTCTGGGCTTTTCTTCCACATACGTGTGCAAGTTGTGTGCCAGACTTAGAATTCATTCGTTCCG
>Ga0208562_1000101_pt1 | contig 70222 bp, 51 predicted proteins | sample June2015DPH_16_1_3_FD_184715 | JGI IMG/M metagenome (GOLD analysis project Ga0208562, IMG submission 184715) | Peatland microbial communities from SPRUCE experiment site at the Marcell Experimental Forest, Minnesota, USA - June2015DPH_16_150... | ecosystem: Environmental > Terrestrial > Soil >... | reverse complement strand
TTGAAACTGTTCGACCCGGAGGGGCTTTTTATCGGCGACGCCAGCTACCTGTTTGTTCCCGACCAGGAGCACTACGAGCGCTCCGCCCTAATGTTGTTCGACGAGCATCACCATCCGGTCGATCCCCAGGCCGTGGATCTGCGCGACAAACGCTACCAATGGCATCGGTGCTACAAGATCGTCTCGCTGATTCATGTCAACCGCGACCTGGATTTCTTTCTGGTGGTGGCTGCATGCTTGGTCTCGGGCAACCAGCATGAGTGCCCCCTCCTCTATGAACTGGTCGACGGCTTTGTGAAAGCGGTCGGGAGGGGGGTGATGAAGGTCCTGATTCTGGACCGCGGCTTGTTGGATGGCCCAGCCATCGGGCGGCTCAAAACCGAACACCACATCGACACCGTCATCCCGCTGAAGACCAACATGGACGCTTATCAGGACGTGATGGGCCTGACGCGCCTGGAAGATTTCCACTGGGAACCGTTCGTGCTGCCGGCCGCCACCCCGCCGGAGCCACCGGACCGAGCGAAGGATCCGGTCATTGCCCAGCGCGAACGGAAGCGGCAGCGAAAGCTGCAAGCGCGCCAAGCTCCATCCCATCCGCAGCCGCTTCCCCCCGCGCAAACCTTGCTGGGCCTGGTCCGCGGCGTCTCCAGTTGGGCCGACTGTCCCGTGCCGTTAACGGCGGTCATCAACCGCGAGATCAACGCCCAGGGAGAGGTCCACGATTGGGTGCTGACCACCACCGCGCCCAGTTGGAGTGCCGAGCAGACGCGAACCACCTACAAGCTGCGGACCGCGATTGAAGAGCGCCATCGGCAATACAAGTGTTTCTGGGACATCACCCGCATGACCGCCTGCAAGTTCGCCCTGGTCCTCAGCCAGGTGCTGTTTGTCCTGCTGGCTTATACGCTGTTCCAGGGACATCTGTTCTTGCGCCACCGCTCACAGATGAACCGCCGCACCCGACCGCGAATCTTGCAACGACTCGGACCGACCCTGCAAGTGGTCGCCGTCTACTACCGCCAACGCTTCTGCTTGTTGTTGCTGCCCGAGTTCGCCGAGATCCTGCTGGAACTGGCCGAGGACGCTCGCGCCAAATTGCTCAGGAAAATGCGCCTCTTGAAACGCGACCTCTACCAGTTGCTGGAAAACGCCCGATCCCCATAGCCGTCGGCTGCTTGGGCCCGGCCTCTCAACCGATGGCTTCTCACCTCCCCACTGAGCGCCAGAAGTCAGCCGCCTGAGCTGTTCCCCACCACCAGTCTTCACCCTACGACACAGCCGCCACCCGTCTCAGCACGCCCCCACTCCAGCGCCCAATTCCCCTCGTCTCGCCGCTCCTGCCTCCCGCCAGCCTCGCGCCCTCCCCCCACTGTCTGAATCGCAGGTCGCTGGACCCAAGAATCGCGATTGAGAGGAGCGGAAAGCCACAGAAAAGACGCTCACCCTCACGGGATGTGTGTTATAGAGATTTTGTGTGAAATCGTAGACCCACACCCGGAGGGTGAACGATGGAAGCAAACCTACCGCAGTTGATTCTGCCTATCAAGATGGAAAGAAGTTCGGAGCGTCTGACCAGTCTGGGCGGGCTGGTGGTGTTGGAGGAATTGGCGCGAGCGGTCGGAGTGTGGGAGGAGGTAGAGCGAGCGCTGGAGGGTCCGAAGTCGGGACGAGGATATAAGCCGCGGGAGTTTGTGCAGGCGCTGGTGTGGATGCTGCATGCGGGCGGAAGGCGGCTGGAGGACTTGCGGGAGTTGCGGGCCGAGCAGGAGGTGCTGGGGGAGTTGGGTTTGGAAGCGGTGCCGGACGCCGGGACGGTGGGGGACTGGCTGCGTCGGCAAGGGCGGGCGGGGGCGGAAGCGATCCAGCAGGTGAGCCGGAAACTGGTGGCGTCCTGTTTCGAGCAAGCGGAAGTGATTCTGGATGTGGATGCGACGGAGATCGAGGCGGAGAAGCAGGACGCGGCGTGGACCTATAACCACGTGCAGGGCTACATGCCGCTGGTGGGATACGTGGACGGGATGTGCGTGGGTCACCAGTTTCGGGAAGGCAATCAGAGTCCCAGTGCCGGGATCTTGGAGTTTGCGCAGAGCTGCGAAGCGGCGCTACCGAGGGGGAAGCGAATCTATTTCCGCAGCGATAGTGCAGCTTACCAAGCCAAAGTGATCAACTACTACAGCCAGCCGGGGCGCAGCTTCAGCATCACCGCCGATCTGGACGCCGCCGTGAAGGGAGAAATTCAGAACCTGCCGGAAGTGGCTTGGCAACCCTACCAGACGCAAGAGGGCATCGCCACCGACCGCGAGATTGCCGAGACGGTGCACACCCTGAAGGGGACCGAACAGGCCTTCCGGCTGCTGGTGTTGCGCTGGCCGAATCCGCAGCCCAATTTGTTCGAGGCTGAGCGGTATTGCTATCACGCGGTGGCCAGCAACCGGGAAGAGCCGGCGAGCGAGGTAGTCTGGAAGCACAACCAGCGAGGCGAGAGCGAGAACTGGCATAAGGAACTGAAGGTGGGTTTTGGCATGGAGCAGATGCCGTGCGGGCAGTTGGAGGCCAATGCCCTGTATTTTGCCATTGGGGTGTTAGCCTACAATTTGGGGCAACTATTGAAAGGGCGGGTGCTGCCGGCGTCCTATCGCACGGTGACGGTGGCCACGCTGCGCTGGAAGGTGTATCGGCTGGCGGGCAAGCTGGTGCGCCACGCGCGCGGCTGGATGCTGCAGGTCAAGGCCGACCTGGAGAAATGGCTCTTATTGCAATCCGCCCGGGTCTGCTGCGCGACGCTGCGCACCTGAGGCAAGGAGGCGGAAAAGGCGTGGCCGTCGAACTACCAGGCGGCGGTGTCCGCTGCTGGTGGGAAAAAATTATCCGGAGGACGCATGGGCCCCTGAATCCTGACCCGAACTGAGTCGCGAGCTGCCACTCACCAACCACGGCTCGCGGCCGCAGGCGTTTCCACCATCTCAGGAACGCGCTATATCGCTCAATCGCGATTCTTGGGCTGGAGTAGTCGCTAGTCGCTTGACGAGGAGCACGGCATTTGATAGGCTAATCGACGCCGACGTGAGGATGGAAGGAATGGAGTGCACAACGATGAGCGTGCCATTTTGGACGCACGCAATTCTTAGTATGACCACTATTGCCACGATGGCCGCGGCGCAGACGCCGCAGACCGTTGTGAGCGACGCGTTACGTCCCGCTCCGGCGGGGAGCATACAGATTAAGGGTTGGCTCGGCACCAAGCTGGACTTGTGCATATCGAACCGCGTCATGGCCCAGGACATTAACCGGCTCGTTCAACCATTCCGAGTCCGGCAGGAGAAGGACTGCAGCGATTGGCGTATGGAGTATTGGGGGAAGTGGTGCACCTCAGCAGCGATGGGCTACACTTACGAGCCTACTGCTGAGCACCGTGCTGTACTTGACAAGGCGGTTGGGAGCTTACTCGAGACGCAGACTCCTGACGGCTACATCGGCACTTATCGGCCGAGCGTGCAACTGGGCGGCTGGGACGTATGGGGTCGCAAGTGTGTCTTGCTGGGGCTGCTTGCCTACTATGACGTGACCGGCGACCGCACTGCACTCGACGCGGCGCGCCGCGAAGCGGACTATTTCCGAAGCCAAGTGGGGCCGGGCAAGGTGAATTTGGCGGAAACCGGCTGGCCCCTGCACCAGGGCCTGCCCTCCACCTCGATCCTCGAGCCCATAGCGATGCTCTACGCGCGCACCGGTTCCCAGGCCTACCTGGATTTGGCGCAGTACATCTTACAGCAATGGGAGATGCCCAACAAGCTTACCCCTACCGGACTCCACCTGCTGGAGGGTGCATTGTACGGAAAACCCGTGGCCAAGATTGCGGCGCCCAAGGCCTATGAGATGACGACTAATTACGAGGGTCTTTGCGAGTTGTACCGCGCCACGGCGAACCCCCTCTACCTTGAAGCGGTCTTGAAGGTGGGCGAGAGTATCCGCCAGACGGAGCGCATGATCATTGGTTCCGGCTCAAACCAGGAATTGTGGTGCGAGGGCGCGCGTTACCAGACCGAAGTGCTGGAAGAACCCATCGAGACGTGTGTGACGGCCGCCTGGATGAGGTTGTGCTATCAGTTGCTGCAACTCACCGGCGACCCGGTGTGGGCCGACGAACTTGAGGTGTCCCTTTATAACGCCTTGCTCGGGGGGATGACGCCGGACGGGCGGTGGTGGGCGTACTTCACACCTCTGACCGGCCAGCGTGTGCCGAGCCCTAACCATCGCGAGGACGCTTTGAGCTGCTGCGTTGTGAGCGGTCCTAGCGGGCTCCTGCTGACGCCGCGTTGGGCGGTGATGACGGATCACGAGGGGCCGGTGGTGAACCTCTACGCTCCGGGGTCGGCCACCGTGAAACTCGAGGACGGCACAGAGGTGAAAATTCTCCAGGAGACGGATTACCCGGTGAACGACCGGACCAAGTTAACGCTTCAGCCTTCCCCAGAGGGGCGGTTTGCACTGAAACTCCGCATTCCTGCCTGGAGCCGCAACACATCGCTTTCGGTGAACGGCCAGGCGGTCCCATGCCCAGCGGGCGCCTATGCCAAGCTGGAGCGTGACTGGAAGCGGGGCGACTCGGTGGTGCTGAAGTTGGACTTGCGGGGACGCGCGGTGCCTGCCCCAAGTGGCGCGCCGCAATTGGCCGTGATGCGCGGTCCCATCGTGCTGGCGCTGGACAACCGGCTAGCTCAACCGCAGAACACGGATGTGCTCCTGGCGACCGATGCCGATGGCTATGTTGCTCTCCAGCCTCAGGCGAACAAGCCGAACGATATCTGGATGGCCTTCGAGGTACAGTTCCAGAGACGTCCCGAGCAATACGTCTCCAAACCGATGAAGCTGGTCATGTGCGACTACGCCTCGGCGGGGAATGGTTGGAGCGAATCGAACCTGTTTCGTGTCTGGTTGCCGCAGCCGCTGGACTTGCATCAGGCGTACGTTCCGGACACCTGGAAGCTGATGTACCCGGATACCAAAGCACGCCCGGGGATTCCCACATTTTGACAAGACCTGTGTCACCACGTCCTGCCAACCTGTGAACATAACTCGTCAGTTGGGGGCAACCCCCCTTTTAGTTTTTCAGACTCGAGTAAGGTGTTTCCGTAATGGCCTTTTGCATGGCCCAGAAGTTCTCGAGTGGCGTGTCCAACTGAACATGATGAGTTGGGGCAAGAATCAGACCGCCGTTTTTCCCCATCGTATTGAGGCGTTCAAGAATCTCTCGTTGGACATCGGCAGGCGTTCCGAAGGGCAGTGTGTGCTGCTCGTCAATGGACCCCCAAAAGCAGAACCTGTCCCCGAACTGGCGCTTTATCTGTGTGGGATCCATACAGGCAGGCTGGATCGGGTTCAGGACATCCACGCCGATTTCAATCAGCTCGGGAATGATGGGACTAATCATTCCGTCGGAGTGATAGGCGACTTTGAGCTGCGGGTTGATAGCTTTAATCTCGGAAATGAAAGTGGCCATCCGGGGTTTAAGAAACCTCCGCCAGCATTGCGGAGAGATCATCATAGCGCTTTGCGTGCCCACATCGTCGCCCACCCAGATCATATCCACGCCCATTTGCACGAGTTTCTTGGCCGCGGTCAGATGGTATTGATAAGGAATGTCGAGGATCCTCTCCGCGATTTCGGGGTTAAGTGCGAAGTCCATCATCAGTCGCTCCAACCCTCGCAAGGCCCAAGCGCACTCAAAGATCGTGGTCACCGTCACACCTACAATCCAGTATTCGTCCTTGAACGCCCGGAGGGTGCGCGCGGCGTCCTGGTAAAGCTCCGGGCGGTTGGGGTTCGGGGGCCGGTAGCTTTCAAGCGCCTCATCGGGGGCGAGAGGATGGCTGGAAATTTCCGTATAACTGCCTTTGCCGTATCTTGTAGTGTACTCGCACGGCTTCCACCCGATGCCCCATTCGTCAGTATAATTACCTGCTTGCATGTAGTACGAGTTGGCCCAACCCACGGAGGTCAACAGCATGTCTTCACCTAAGGCCTGTTCGAGTTCATAGGTGTTGCCGCTCCCGTGGGGATTATGCGAGCAGCCGGTCTTATGAAGTAAGTCCATGTGGAGCCTCGAAGCGAACTCGGGAGTAAAGCTGATCTGCATGGGACACCTATCGGGTTCTTCGTGGCTAAGGGCCATAAGCACTCGATCCCTGTGTTTCATCATGGTTGTCTTCCATCCTTTCTCGGGCTGCCGTCTCGCGGATAGTGAGTCAGTTTGATGTAGAGGCGGCATTATCCGTCAGTCGACGGACCCTTTGGTCCGTCAGTTGACGGATAAACTCGCCGCTACAACACCAAACTGACCCACCACCCCCTCGCAGCAGGGGCAGAGAGCGCAGCCGCACATCATCCAATCCCTCTCGTTACCTGATGGTGCCGCCCAGTTCACCACGGCGCGGGTCGTGCACCAAGTTCACAATCAAGCAATCAAGCACAGTTCCCATCTGTTATACCAGCCACAGAACCTGGTAGGGTTTCAGTTGCGTTTGGCCACTTAATTGGGTGTCAGAAAATCGGTCCGACGCCACCCTGGAAAGCTCAATCGGCATTTCCTTACCTGTCGTATTGACGATGAACATGCTATTGTCCGTGTGCGGAACCGCCAGCACGCCCGCAGGCACGGGCGCGCTGAGGAAGTCTCCGCCGTCCGGAATGAGTTGCCGAATCAGGCGCAACAAGCTGTCGTCTCCTGGCCAGAAGCCTAATTTGACTACAACTCCCCGCCCCAGTTTTCTCTGCGTCGCGGCTGGCCTACCATCCAGAATAGCCTGCTCGCTCTTGAACGTGGCCATCAACTCTGCCTCCGGACCCACCTCCAGGAATTCGCAGTAGCCGTCCAAACCGACCGGCGAGGTTCCGGCCATTCCCCCGCCCCTCCATTCGGCTTCGGGGTCTCTTCTTCCGCTCGGCTCCGCTGAACCCATCCACCGGATCGTCCGCACCAAACCTCCCGTTAGCTCTTTGAGGTTGGCGGCAAATCCATCACCGCGGAATATTCCGTTTTCATCCGTGTATGCCGTGAAAGGCGTGATCATCACCGCTCCCCCGCCCTGTGCGAAATCTTTGAGAGCAGCCGTAATACGCGGGTTATCCATGGCGGTAGCCGCGGGTATCAGCACCAGCGAGTACTTTTCCAGATTGGAGGGGTCTTGTGCCGTAACCAGATTCATGCTGTCCACGCCGATGCCCAGCCGGTGCAGCGCATCGAAGCTCTGCAGTAATACGGAAAGGCTTAATTTGATGTGCGGGTAAACCTCAAGCGTAGCACGCTGCTCGAAGTCGGTGAGAGCTACCGCGGTAGCTTTCACCGGGCTGTCGATAAGGTGTTGTCCCCATTTCTGGAATATCTCTCCCAACTCGACTGCCCAATCAAAGTCCGGCTCAGGATGGCCGGACCAGTCGAGCAACCCACCCCAATGGGGCCAGTGCCCTCCTCGCCAGCGATTGCCTGTCCAGTAAAACAGGCCCGAGGTCCCGAAAGCAGCCGCTTCCAGTCCCCACATATGGAACTGTTCCCGGCTCGGAAAGGGATCCCTGATGTACGTCTCGCCAGCCACTCCGAAACGGTTTTCGGTGGTAATGAAATGCTTATACCCGTAGGCTGACCGGTGCATGTCCTGGTGCCAAGCCAGATCCGCCCAATATTCCCGATTGTCTGCCCAGGGCTGATAGTAGTTCAGGCCGGCGATATCCATGATTTTGCCGGCTTGCGGATCATCCGCAACCGCGTCCCACTCCGTGTTCCAATCTGTCGTAATCCAGTGCTTCACACCTGCTTCCCGCAAGGCCTCGGCTTGCATGGCGAAAAAGTCCAGAAGCACGTCCCGACGGAAGCGCCGGTGCGCCAGCGTCAGGGCCGCAATCTCCTTTCCGCTCTCCTCGACTCCTTCGCCCGGTTGAGGCACTTCCTCGAGCGATCGCACCTCCATTCCCCAACTGACCAGATTCAACCGGCGATTGAATTCCTCAGGAGTGTGGTAAGTCTTCTTCAACCACTCCGCCCAGGCTTTTTCGCAAGCAGGGTTGTAGCAAATCCTGGTCACGCTGCCTTCCATCTCATTCCCCAACTGCCATGCAATGACCGTGGGGTGATCTTTGAACTCCTTCCCCAGAGTCAGGATGTACTCGCGAAGGGCCGTACGGTACAGCGGATGATTCAAACACGGTGCATGCCGCGCCATCGGATGCGCCTTCACGCCGGGGTGAAGTTGAACCAGGATCTCCGGGTTGCCGGCGGCAAGCCACTGCGGGGGAATGTAGGAACCTGTCCCCAGAATGGCTTTCATTTTCCGCTTCTCCAAGTCATCTAGGAAGCTATGCAGCCAAGCGAGATTGTATTTTCCCGCCGCGGTCTCGAGATTTCCCCAGGAAGACTCAGCAACGCGCACCGCGTTCATGCGGGCGCGCTGGAGGTGATCCAACATCTTGTTCCACTCGTCTTTGGTTTGCAGCTCAGGGTAAACGTCGGCGCCAAAAAAGAATTCCGTGTTTTTCAGTTGGGATTTCGTTACTGCCTTCAGCGAGCCGGATTGCGGCTCCCGAGGAGTTGCGGCTGCTGAAGTCGTTGTGAGAGAGAATAGCGCTTCTCCTATTACGAGTTTTCCGCTATTGCCGAGAAATTCTCTTCGAGATGGCTCCTGGTTTTTCATCATGAAACTGAATCTCCATTTTTCTGAAGGGGACTTGGATTAGGAATTGTCGCTCGAAACGAAGAGGACGTCGATAGGGCCTGCACCTTGGATACAATCCAAACTGCTGCCGGTCATTGGCTTCCTGCGTCACTGACATCGCCACGCTGACCTGGGCATCCCTGTCCGCCGCCTGCGCGTTGTAGGCTTGCACAAACTCCTTAGCCGCCCCGTGCTTCATAATCCGCGAATGCGGACCGGTAAAGTTCAGTTGCGCTTTTGGCTCCGGATGCGCTTGCTCCGGGTCCGGTGCCTGCGGCGACCGCCCGCCCAACTTCCGTCCCCGCTCTTGTTCATGCTCCTCGCGCTCCCTCAATTTCGCCTCCACCTCGGCCTGCTTTTTCTTCGCCGCTTCTCTCGCCTCTTCCTCTAGCGCCGCCTTCGCCAGCAACGCCTTCACCTGCACTTCTAACGGAATTCAGGTTTATGCATTGTGGTGTTAACCTGGATGAATATGGTCATGGTGGCCAGGGGTCAACCGCATCGCCTGTGAGATCTGCGTGTCGCAAGCGTCACGTGGACAACTCCGTCGCAAGGAAATCTGGGTGGCGGGTAGCGACCGCTACCGCAACCCTGAAGTGGACCTCCCTCAGGACTTTGGTCAAGAACGTGAGACGCAATATGCGGTGCTCCGCGTGCCCCGTGATTCTGGGAATCGAGCTGGCACTGAGGATTCGGAAAAAGCAGTATGACCTCTCAACGCCATCTATCTCCGACACACCACTAGGACGAGCGTTTTACTGTAAGATCGACTGCCGCGCTGGGCGCCACCTTCGCCGAAACATGAACTGCTTCCCGCCTGAGGTAACGCGTGAGGGCCACGGATTCAACCAGATGGCCGTTAACCGATCCGCGAAGGGAATTCCCCAAGCCGTCTACGGGAAGAACCGCATCGAGATGGACCTGGTGCTGGTTCAGATTCTTGAGGGTAGCCCGCACCGCACCCGCAGTCTTCTCGTAGCTCAGGCTAAACCGGTCGTTGCCCATGGGAAAGTCTTCCCATGAAAACTGGTCGCTTGAGGGTAAGAATGGCGCGAATCGGAATACCCGCGTCGGAGCGTCGTAGGACACACCCAGGAATCGCGACATGAACACCGCCGAGTGGACACCAGCAAACCATCCCGACTTGCCGCAACTGTACCGAACGGGCTTTTCATAATTCCACGGCGAGTTCAGGCCCATGCCGGTATAGGGCCACCACCACAAGGAACCGTCTGCGTCCGTTACCTTGCGGACTTCGGAATAATAACCGTGTTCGTCCCAAAGCGCCGAGCGGTCCAGGCCGTAGGCAATCCCTTTTATATATCCAGCTATCGTGGCGGGGGCATCGTACCACATGATCGCCCACGCTCTCTCGTTATAGGACGAGTTGTATTTCGACATCGAAAAACGCATGTAATTCAGGTAAATTTCGTTGTCATATGCCAAAAATCCATAGAAGGGCATCAGCGTGGTGTCAGACTCTTCTCCATCGCTCATCATCTTCGGCACGCTGCCGTCTCGATTGACACCCTCGATGAACTGTTTGCCGAACGGACCGTCGATCACCGTTTTTTCCATGATCGCGGCGCGAACCCTGTCGGCCATTTGCGCATACTCGCGGCCGCGCTGGCGCTGGCCATACACTTCTTCCAAAATTCGCCCGTAGTCTTTGAGCGCGCGCCATGCCACCACATTCGAGCCGGTATGGTAATCGCACTTCACGTCACCGTCGGAGATGTGCTGAGTGGGGAAGAGCCAGACATCTTCATCCACGCGCGAGGCAACGACCTCCTTCAGCAACGCTTCCCAGTTCGTCGCGAGCTCAGGGTGTTGCAAGAAGAAGGTTTTATCGCCCGTCTGCTCGTAATAACGCCCTCCCAATACGACGCTGGAAAGCGAACTACCCAGCGAGTGGTTGACTCCGCCGGGCATGACCGCGCTTTTCGGGCGCACGCCAAACTCGGTGAACCAAAGGATCGTCTTCCGCGCCAGTTGAGGATCCTTCATACCGATCGGCAAGCAGGTGTAATAGGCATCTCTGTTCCACACCAGTCGGGTCGCTGGATAGCTGCCCCAGTTGGTTCCGACCAGCTTACCGCTGCCGGACATACCGATGCTCTGCAATGCCGTCATCATTTGCCGTTGGTGAAATTCCTGAACGTATTCGTCGCCCGGCAGCTCAAGCTGGCCCATCATGCGCCGATAGTACTGCCAGCTTTCCAAGAGCCACTCGACAGAGCCACGCTCGTTAAATTCGCGGACAGTGGGATCACCCGGCGCACACAGTACGGTCGGGACCCAAACGCTCTCGCCCTTTATTAGATCGAAAGAAACTTCCCGTTGGAACGAGTTTTCCGTACCCCCCAGCGCGATTTCGAACTCGCAGGGATCCGATTGGCTCAAATCCTGAGCCATAAACCCCTTAGGGTGGTTCCGGTTATCAGCGAAAATCTTCGGCAAATGAACGGTCCCCTGCAACGGATTTTCAGAAGTATTCTCGAGATGGAGCCCATAAACGATCCCTCTTAAGCGTTGGGAACCATCCGCTACGAGAGGGGCATAAGTGAGCAGCCGAACCATGAATTGCCCGTCCGGGTCCGGCATCTCGGTGATTGGGAACATATTTCCAAGGAGTCCAGTACGGAAATCCCAGTCAAGCGTGGCCAGGTCAAGAACTCGGCCGCCGATTTCGACCGTATACGAATAGGGCCCAAAGCAGGTTATATCCTTTCCGGTCCATACTCCCGGCAAAAAGCAATCCCCAAAGTACGAGTCTCGATAGAGGGTGACCTTCTTAATGCTGCCCTGGACACCGACATTCGCCAATGCCTTGTTGTTGCCAATGTCAAACGTCAGATGCGTAAAATCCTGGACCGCACAAAAGTGGCTGGCGGAATCGCCAAAGCGGTACGTTCCGGACCTCCGCTCAATCCAGAAGAACTTTCCCCAAGGCTGCCGGATGACTTCGTTGACCGATTTGTAAAGGGGGGTTGAATCCTTTGCCGGCGTGACTGCAACCTGCGTTGGCGCGAACCCCAACAGCGGCATCGCCCCCACCCCCTGAAGAAAACTGCGTCGATCCATAGGCCAAGGGCTAGAAGGCCTGTACAAGCCAGACTCCCTTTCCTTGTTCTCTTCCCTCATCTTGTCCTCCTATGAGTGTGTAATTTTAGTTCGGATTGGGTTCCTCCACAGGCCACCTGGTGGACAACTATTCCTTGTCCGGTTTTGTCGGCGACCCCCCAAAAAACTTCGAGCCGTCGATTCGAAATCTTCGGCGGAGAAGTTATAGCTCGACAGAAGTTGCCATAGCTTCCACAAGAAGGAAAGCTGTACCTTTTTCTCGTAGGGAAAGCCGGTGACTACCTTCGCCCATATGGTCTCTTGATCCTGCTTCCAAGTAATGGTTGACGTTGCATATAAATTCACATACAACCCATCCGCGCCGAGTGAGAAGACTAATTCCGGCAGCCGGCCATATAATCGAGTACCATTTCCTTCGCAGCAGGTGTTATTGACTGTCCCATTCTCTTTTCGGCCATGCAACACAGCATGATACCTGATGCCCCGCGTGCCATCCTGATTGGCCAGGACAACGTTGTAAATCGACCTCTCGATCTCGCTCACCTATTTTTCTTCGGTTGGAAAAAGTTGTGGAGGCGGTGGTTCAGAAAAATCCAGCTCACACTACAGCACAGCTCTCCAGTGTCCTTATCCAAGAAATAGGACTCCAAGGCTCGCTCCGGGGGGGGCGAGGTAAAGTCCCACCACGTCGCGGACCTTCTCCTCGAACTGCGCATCGTTGGAAATCTTGAACCTTTCCACCCGATGGGGTTGCACGTCATAGCGTTGCCAGACGCGGGGCACCATCATGCGCGAAACCCGCAAGTGCCGAGCGAGGCCGCGCACACTCCAGTGGGTGGCGTTGGGCGGCCGCGTCTTCAGGGTGGTATCCAGGATTTTCTGCTGCAACTCCGAGGTGAGCACCGGTGCCGACCTCTGGCGCTTCTGTGGTTGGCGGAGGGCCTCGCAACCGTCGCGGCGGAAAGCCGCGCGTGGCCAGAACCGTCGGGCGCGACAGCCCGGTTTGTTGCGAAATGGAATGGTTGGAGACCCCCTGGCTGGCCAGCAAAATCACTTTTCACTTTCGAGCCACCCTCTGCGGCGTGGTACCGGCCCGAGCCCAAGACTCCAACTGTTGCTTTTGAGCCTCATTGATCATAAGAGCAGCGGCGCGGGTAAACATGCGTCCATTAAATCACGATGTCGCCGCACTGTAAATAATTAAATGGGACGGGGCACTAGTACTACTACGTTAAGTATTTTGGATCACGAGCCTCGACCACGTAGGGGTCGACGACACGTGGGGCAAACGCCAAACATCCGGATCAAGACCCTCTGTAAACACCGCCGCGCCTCAGGCAAAGTCGGGAGCGGAGTTTTTTTTATGCCCCTGCCTCTCCAGCAGCAAGAAGGCGTATGCCAAGCAAACCAGCGTGACGTGATGATGCCAGCCTTGCCAGCCGCGCCCTTCGTAATGGTCCAATCCCAGTTCCTCTTTCAACTGCTGATAGTTCTGTTCCACGCGCCAGCGCAGCTTGGCCAGCTGCACCAAGTGTCGGAGCGAGACCCCCTCCGGCAGGTTCGAGAACCAATACTTCGTGGGAGCTTGCGCCTCGGGAGGCCATTCCATCAACAGCCAGACAGGTTCCAACTCAGGCCGGTCCTGAACATGGCCATGCGCCGGTTGCACCCGGCAAGCCGCAAAGCGGCTCCGCTGTGCGCCTCGACGGCCTTGTCGCCACGTCACGGTCCGCCATCGCTGGGCGGGCAGGGTGGTGGCCAGCTCACTCAGGGCCTGCGGCTCACCTCGGTAATAAGGTCGGCGGGGCCGGCCCCGACCGCCTCGTCGGCGTGGCTGGACGCGCTGCGTCGGCTTGTCCCAAACCACCGCGCTCGATTCCACCCCCAGCACATAACCGAGTTGGCGTTTGGCCAGGCCTTGGCGGAACTCGTGGTTGTTCCCATAGCCCGCGTCAGCCAGAATGGGCTGCCGCCTCAAGCCCCAACCCAGCAAATGATCGATCAACTCCAAGGCCAACTCTCCTTTGGTGCGAAACGGGGTGTTCTCGGGAACCCCCGCCTTGCGACAACGCTCCCGGTCCTCGATCCAGGCCTGGGGGAGGTACAGCGCCCAGTCCAACGGCATACTCTCTTCTCGGGTGGCCAAATGCACTGCCACCCCGACTTGGCAGTTGCCCACTTTGCCCAGCGTGCCCGAGTATTGGCGGCCCACGCCCACGGACTCATGCCCTTGCTTGGGGAATCCGGTGTCATCGACAATCCATCCCGCCGCCGGCAGCAGTTCCCCTTCCATCTGCTCGGCCAGCAAACGGCGCACCGGTTCCCACGCCCAAGGGCTCTGCCCGACGAACTGCTGCAAGGCTTGGACATTGCCACTCGGTACCCGCTGGGCCAGAGGCTCAATCGACTTGCGCTCCCCGTCCAGCAGCAGCCCCTGGACATACAGCGCGCCATGGTGTCGGCGCTCCGAGCGCCCCACGTGCTGCAAAAGTTTCGACAAAAACTCTTCCAGCCGATCCGCACAGGCTTCGAGTTCCCGGGAATTCATGCCTCCGAAACTTACACCCGGACGCTCGAATAGTCAAGAAATACTTAACATAGTAGTACTAGAAGCTGGAAACTCAAACACACCACCTCCCAGTTACTGCCTACTGTTCTTCTCCACCCACAGTATCTTTGCAGAATGTAATATGTTCTCTGGCAAACATCGCCTGAGCTTGCTAAGATAGACCGTACTTTTCAATAAAATTATGGCTACGCCAGCCCTGAACGTCTCCGCCAGACCCGACTTCCAGCTCAAAGTGCGTCCGGCCGAATTGCGGGACGCATCCGACATTGCCCGCATGTATCTACAGGCCACGCAGGACAACCTTGCCACCTTTGAGAACTTTCTCCTTGCGCCCGAGGAGCGAACGCGCTGGGTGAATGAACATGGGGGGAAGTATCCTCTCCTGGTGGCGGAGTTGAACGGTTGGATTCTGGGCTGGGCAGCGCTCAGTCCATACCTCGTCCGTCCCCGCATGGAGGGAATCGCTGAACTCCTGATTTACATTGACCGCGACTACCGGCGTCATGGCGTGGGGCGGGAAATAATGCGCGCGGTCCTGGCCATTGCCGAGGCCGTCGGCCACTTCAAGCTGGTGGGTCGTTTCCTGACGCACAATGACGCCGGGCGGACGCTCTGCCGCATGACGGGCTGGCGCGAGGTGGGAGTGCACTTGAAACACACCAAGCTGGAGGGGCGCTGGCTCGACGTGGTGGTGGTTGAGTATCTAATCCCCGAGAGCTTGAAGTAACGGTTGTAGGTGGTAGGTGGTAGGTCGTATGTCGTAGGTGGGGAAAGACCAGGATTCCAGTTTCTATTTTCCAGTTTCCGGTTTCTGCCTTCTTGCTTTCCGTCCCCAGAAGAGAAAAATCGGCACGCCCGTCAGGACCAGGATCAACCCGATTCCCGATTCCTTAGGGCTGCGCACCAGCGCGTTAGCCACGATGGTGAGTGCCGCGGCGCTGAAGGCGATCGGAACCACGGGATAACCCCAGACGCGGTAAGGCCGCTCCATGGCGGGGCGCTTGCGACGCGAGATGACCACTGCGAATGTGGCCGCCGCATAAAAGAGCCAGCCGGTGAAGATCACGTAGGTGTAGAGCTGCTTGTAGCTGCCCGTTAAGGCCAACACGATCGACCACCCACCCTGGATGAGCAAGGCGACCGCCGGCGTTGCATAGCGCGGATGGACTCGTCCCATGGAAGGGAACAACACGCCATCGCGCGCCATGGCAAAGTAAGCGCGCGGGCCGCCCAGCACGGTGCCATTGATAGCGCCAAAAATGGAACACAGGATCAAGGCGGCAACGAACGTCGCGCCTCGAGGCCCAGCCAGGACTTCCATGGTCTTTGCTGCGACGCGCTGATGCTCTGCGAGGGCTGGAAGCGGCAGCACGTGTAGGTAGGCGAGATTCGCACCTATGTAAACCGCGATTACCGCTAGCGTGCCCACCAGGTAGCTGCGCGGAAGCACGCGCAAAGGGTTCTTGACCTCGCCGGCCGCGAAGGAGAGCATGTGCCAGCCTTCATACGCCCAGAGCACGCCAATCATGGCAACGCCGAATGAACTCGCAGTGGTGTGTGGCACAGGCAACGAGTGGGTAGCCTGCACGGGGACGATATGGTGCGAGAAAAGAGCAGCGCCCATGATAATGGCCAGACCCGCCAACTTGGCCAGGCTAAAGATGGTTTGGACTGCGGCTGCTTTTCGGACCCCCAGGACATTGACGAAGGTCAGCAAGGTGACGGCACCTGTCGCCACGAACTTCTGTTCGAGAGGCGATAGCGGCATAAATGTGGCGCTGTAGATTCCGAAAGCAACGGCCAGCGTAGCGACAGAGCCGGAATTGATGACGAGAAGCAACGCCCAGCCATAGAGAAAGGCAAAGAGCTTGCCGTAAGCGTCACGCAAATAAACGTATATGCCTCCTGCGGCAGGATTGGCCGTCCCCAGTTCCGCCAGGGAGAGCGCGCCAGCCAATGACAGCGCGCCTCCGACGAGCCAGACCAGCATAAGGGCTTCGACTGACCCGACCTGTTGGGCGACGTCGTGAGGCACGAGAAAGATTCCGGAGCCGATGATCGTGCCGATCACGATGGCCGTCGAGCCTATAGTGCCGAGGGCACGGTGAAGTTCGTGCGCAGTCTTGGGTGGGGCGGATGGTGTGGACATAGAAGGAACCAAAAAACTAGAAATCAGAAATTAGAAATCAGAAACTGGAAACTGGGAGCACACTTTTCTCTGACCTGCCGTTAGCTTGTCGCCTACTGACCCGGAATTAGCTTTTTGGCTCTCGCCGGTGGAAAGTATACTTTCATTTGCGTCCAACGGAGCTCAATTTTTTCTTCAATCGGCATCAGCGGCTCCGAACTGCCCATCCAGAAGTCCTGCAAACCCCTTCTCGCCGCTTCTGGAACCGGATTTTTCAGACACCGCACCCTTCGGTGGCTTTCCTGGGATCGATTTCTTGGTTGCCTCGCCACAACCGGCAGCTCTACCCTGTTGGGATCGTGAGAGCCGGCATCCGTTGCACCATTGCTCCAAACAGTCGCCGGGTTAGATGGCTCTCTGCCAAAAGCAGCCAATAGTAGCGGGCATATTTCAACAGCCGACCGCCCGTCTTCACCAACCGCTGCTGCAGGCTCGTAAGCGACTACTACATCGTACAGATAGTTCTTTATATTATGTTGACCTTCGTATATAGTGGGGGCATGGCAAGAGTCGCTCCCGCTATTTTGCTTAACCCGACGATGAAAGCTACGCTGGATCAGTTGGCGCGGTCGCCGTCCACGCCGCAAGCTCTGGTGCAGCGAAGCCGGATTGTCTTGGCGGCCGCTGCCGGCAGGAGCAATCAGCAAATCGCTGGCGACCTTCAGTTACCCGAGGTGACCGTAAGTAAGTGGCGCCGGAGTTTTGCCCGCCAAGGGCTGGAAGGTCTCCAGGACGCACCGCGTTCCGGGCGACCGGTAAAACACGGTCCGGAAACCGTGCAGCGGGTGCGGAACCGAGCCTGCCAACAACCGCAACACTACAGCCGCTGGAGTGTACGAACGCTGGCCAAGGACTTGCGGCTGCCGCCCAGCACGGTGCATCAGATTCTGGTGAATTCGCATCTGCAGCCCCATCGGATTCGTACCTTTACCTTTAGCCCAGACCCTGATTTTGAAGCCAAACTGCTGGACATCGTCGGCCTTTATTTGAACCCGCCGGAAAACGCGCTGGTGTTGTGTGTGGATGAAAAGACCGGCATCCAGGCGCTGGACCGCACCCAGCCGCTGCTGCCCCTGAGCGCCCGTCAGCCACGTAGTTGCACCAATGAATATGTTCGTCATGGCACCCAGACCTTGCTGGCGGCTCTGGAGATTGCCAGCGGCCAAGTCGTGGCGCAGGTCAAGCAACGTCGCACTTCCGTGAACTTCCTGCGCTTTCTCAAGGATGTTGTCCGAACTTTCCCGGAGCGCGAACTGCACATGGTTCTCGACAATCTCAACATTCACAAAAACGAAGCGGCGCAGCGCTGGTTGAAGCGGCATCCCCGTGTGCGCTTTCATTACACGCCCACCCACGCTTCCTGGGTCAACATGGTGGAATGCTTCTTCAGCATCCTGGGCAAGCAAGCTTTGTCGCAAAGCGTTCACACCTCGAAACACCAATTGAAGGAATTCCTGTTGGACTACATTGCTCGCAACAATGAGAATCCCAGGCCGTTCGTATGGACCAAGGGACCGGAGAAGCTTCAACGCATTATCGAGGCGACCAAAGAATATCAAGCGATGCACCCTCGGAAACCAAGGAAGCACAACCGAGATCACAATACGATAAGGAACTAACTGGACGATGTACCAGCGCCGTCCTTTGTTCATCAGTGGGGGTGCTCTCATGCGGATGAAGCTCTTGCCAGCGGGGAAATTGCCCATAGACCCTTTTAGACTTTCTCCTTTTTTCGGAGTACACGGTCTGCTCGACCTCACGCACCCTGGGCTTTATCTCTCCCCGTTCTCGACCAGCCACTCGGGGCAGGTCATGGCAACTGGCCGCTCGATCAGCTCCCTGAGGTAGGCAGCGAAGAAGCCCTTGCCCTCCCGCGAGTTGCCGACGTACCAGGAGTTGGAGATGTTCCTCCCTTCGAGCGATGTAGCACACTTCATGTTGGTGCTGTAAGGATGCTGCTCGACGGGCGTCTCGGTGCCCTCGTGAAAGAAGCGCTCGGGGTCGCGGGGAATCTGGACTGCGCAGGGGTCTGACCACGCCTTCTTTGGGTCGAGGACGAAGCGGAACAGGCACCCCCCTTTTCGGCCCTACAACGGTGCCGCCTGAGGCTGGGCATGTACCCGCGCCCACAGCTCCGCGTAGGGGTAGCCTGCTGCCATCGACACCCACACCTTGCGCACCGTCACTCGGATCTGAGCCCCGATCTTCAGCAGCTTCAGCCGAATCGTGGAGCACTGCGCCCGCGTCAGTTCCATCCCTCAAACCTAAGCGGCGTAGAGCCTCCATCAACAGGTAGGCTACCGAAGAGAAGTACAGGCGAATCTGATTGCTGCGCAGGTACGCCGTGCTGGGGCGGTCCGAAAACAGCATCAGTTGCTCTTTGAGGCGGTTTTCCATCTCCCCCCATGCGCAGTACAGCTCTTCATACAACCCCCGCGCCGCCCAGGCCTCATAGCATGAACCCCTATCGTGAGACACAGAAAATAACCCAGGGTTACCATTCAATGTTTTTTGGTTCACTCTAGTCCGCCGTTTCTGCCAGACTCACGCCTGGCTGATGAAGCAGAAGCGAGCTCTGCTGGAGAGCAACTCGCCGAGGAATAGTCAGCTGGAAACTCATCGATCCGATGGGACGGGGGGTGCAGTTGGCCCCCTGTTTTCCCTGTGCTGGCCACACTACTGTCGGCCTCGGCACTTTGTGGCATCGGAGCGATAGATTTCCTCATGCCTGGAAAACTCAACGTGAGGCTCGCGGCGAGCGAAGTTTTCGACGCCTCGCCCGGCCCCGCCCTTTCGAATTCCGCCGGCGTCCTGTAGCCCAGTGCCGAATGCAAGCGGCAGCGATTGTAGTATTCTTCCATGAACTCGCGCAGATGGCTCCGCAAGTCTTCCAGATCCCGATAGCCGTGGCAGTAGATTTCCTCCTGCTTCAGCGTTTTGATGAAGCTCTCGCACTGGGCGTTGTCGTAAGGGTAAGCCGGGCGGCTCATACTGGCTGTCATGTGGTGCTGGGCAAGGAGGCTGGCGTACTGGGCGGCGGCATACTGAATGCCCCGGTCGGAATGATGCACCAATCCGGGCGCGGGCCTGCGCTCGGCAATGGCCATCTCCAGCGCGGCCACCGTCAGGCGGGTTTGCAGGCTGCGTTCCAGCGCCCACCCCACCGCGCGCCGTGAAAACCCGTCCAGCACCACCGCTAGATAGACGAACTCCTGCGCCAGGCGGATGTAGGTGATATCGGCCACCCAGAGCTGATCCGGGGCGCTCAGTTGCATCCGCCGCGCCAGGTTCACGTAAACCTGCAGCTCATGCCCCGAGTTCGTCGTCGCCACCCAAGGGTGCCGCCGCAAGGCCAGCAACTGGTCCTCCTGCATCAGGCGCACCACCCGCTTGTGATTCACCGCCATACCCCGCCGGCGCAACTCCGCCGTCACGCGCCGATATCCGTAGCGCCGCCGATGTTCCAGCGCCACCTGCTGCACCGCTGCCCGCACCACCATCGCCTCTTCCTGCGGCGCTTTCTCCTCTAACCGCCGGTAATATCCCGCCCGGCTGACTTCCGCCAACTGACACATTCGCTCGACACTCAATCCGCCTTGCCCTGACTCCGTCCGCTTCCCGATGTGCGCATAGACGGCGTCTCGCCACGGTCTCCACGATCCTGGCGTCGAGCCTCGACTTGCTGCAAGGCACCTTTGAAAAAATCCACCTCCAACGACCTCTCCGCCAGCAGCCGCTTCAAATGCTCGTTCTCCCGCCGCAACGTCTCCAGACTGCCCTGCTCGGCCGCCTGCGTCGTCAGCGCTTGCGCCTTGCGCGTCGGCCGCCCCTCCTCCTTCCACTTCCATTGGTACATCATCTTCACATCTAATCCCAATTCCCGACCCAGCCCCTCAATGTTCTTGCACTTCCGCATCCGACTCACCACTTCCCGCTTATACTCCTCACTGTACCTCCGCCTTCGCTTCTTCTCCGACATTCGTTTTCCTCCATTCGCTGCATACATCCTGGGTTAACGAGTGTCTCACTTTTGGGGTTCACTCCATCACTCTTCAACGAGGTCACCACAAAACGCGGACTGGGGCCTTTCTCCAAATGCTCCGCTTTGCCCACCACCCGCCGCGCCCGCGACCAACTCTCCCGCGTCTGATACTCAAATTCCTTGAACCGCCGCACCGCCTTGCCCGTGCCTTGATACTCCTCCGCTACCTCTTGCAGTTCCAAGGCGATTTCTGCTCTCAAGCGATCATTCTTCGCCAACCCCAGGACGTAATCGACCCCCGCCTCCTCGCACCAAGCCATGAGTTCTTCTCGACAAAATCCCGAGTCCCCCCGCACGAGGACCCGAACTCCCGGCCACGCCTGCCGAATCTGTCCCACAATGCGTTGCAACTCCTCTTTGCTGCCCGCCGCCCCGTCGATGTTCGACACCCGCAGCCGCGCGCGCAACAGCGGCTCCCCACAGAAAATGTACAGCGGCAGAAGGATGGGGACATTTCTAATTGGGCTTGACACTATTTACACAAACAGCTTGACATGACCATCGCTTCCAGGGCTAGTATAGACCCTTCTTTCAATTTGGCCTGGGGATTTGCATGTATAAGGGCGGTCTTCAGAACGAGCCGGTAGTCCTACAACGCGGCCTTTGGTCGCAACCCAAGAAGGATTTCATCCCGCGACTGCGGGACCACAGAGGTCACGGAGAAGAGATGCAGGCAAAGACTGTGGGTCAACAAACAAGGAACCGTAACCTTGTCATCCCTGCTCGCGCGAGCAGAAGTACTTTTCTCTGTGGTCTCTGTGCGCTCCGTGGTGAATTTTTTCTTCGCGGCAGGAGAAGAAGGTGGCCCCTAGTTCTCCAGAAGGTATCGACGACCCTGCTGGATGGAGATCAGACATGACAATTACACGTCCGCGAAAATTGAATCTCAATCGAGCGGCGAGATACCTCGCGCTCTGTATTCTCATCGTTGCAACCGGTCTGCTCGGCGACCGATACCTGGCCGGGGAGCCTCAGTATGACTTCCTCATTATCAACGGCCACATCCTCGATGGCAGCGGAAGCCCATGGTTTGCAGGTTCAGTCGCGGTAAAGGACGGAAAGATCGCCGCCGTGGGCCGGCTCCCGAACGCGGCGGCAGGGCGCGTGATCGACGCTCGGGGATTGACCGTTGCCCCAGGTTTCATCGACCTTCTCACCCCTTCCGACTATACCCTTCTTGTAGACGGAAAAGCGGAGAGCAAGATCCGCCAGGGAGTGACCTCTGAAATCCTGGTGGGCGGGCCGGAATCAGCAGGCCCCATCCTGGGCCCCGCCGTACCGGAGTTTGACAAGGAATTGGCCCGCTATGGCTTGCGGAGAGACTGGACGACTTTAGGCGAGTTCTTCGCTCGCGTGCAACGACAAGGGACCTCGGTCAACATCGCCTCCTACGTGGGCAGCGGCCAAGTGCGCATGGACGTGATAGGCAATGTTGACAGGCCAGCCACCGCCCTCGAGATGGAAAAGATGAAAGAGTTGGTCGAGCAAGCAATGCACGAAGGCGCTATCGGCCTTGGCTCAGGATTGATTTATCCCCCCAACTCCTTCGCGACGACGGATGAACTTATCGAGCTTGCCAAAGTGGCCGCAAGATACGGCGGCATCTACACCAGTGAAATCCGAGGCGAGGAGGAGCAATGGAAACGAGCTGTCGACGAGGCCATCGAGATCGGCGAAAAGGCACGCTTGCCCGTTCATCTCCTGCACTTCAAAATGAACGGCCAAGCGAACTGGGGTAAGGTGGCGCAACTAATTAGCGAGGTTCAGGTGGCGCGCGACCGAGGCGTGGACATCACTGCGGATCAATACCCCTACATCGCCTCGATGACGTTGCTCGAAATGTGCATCCCGCCCAAGTATCTCCAGGGCACCTCGGAGCAGTTGGTAGAGAGATTGAAGGACCCCAAAGTGCGCTCGGAAATCCGCCAAGCCATTGCCAACGGCCTGCCAGGCTGGGGAGACAACGAAGTGAAAAGCGTGGGTGGCTGGCATGGCGTGCAGGTGGCTTCGCTGCAAAAGCCCGAGAACAAACAGTATGAAGGAAAGCGAATGGATGAAGTGGCAGAAGAAATGCGCAAGGACCCGCTTGATGCTCTGTGCGATTTGCTGATTTCCGAGGGCGGCTCTGCGCCGACCGATCAGGCCGTCTACTACGGCATGAGCGAGTCCGATGTGGAGCTGGCCATGAAACAGCCGTGGGTGGGCATGTGCGCCGACGGCCTTTCGGTTAGCCCGGCAATGACCTTCATTGGTAAACCGCACCCGCGGTTCTACGGCGCTTTTCCGCGCCTGCTGGGCGTTTATGTTCGGGAGAAAGAAGTCCTGACGCTTCCCGACGCCGTCCGCAAGATGACCTCATTCCCTGCCCAAATCACCGGCCTTACGGATCGCGGCCTGCTTCGGCCCGGCATGGCGGCGGATATTACAATCTTTGATCCCAAGACAGTGAGCGATAAGGCCACTTTTGAAAATCCCCTGCAATATCCGATAGGGATTCCCTACGTCGTCGTGAATGGCGTGGTCGTTATCGACCAGGGGCAACATACGGGCGCAAAACCCGGACGCGTGCTCTACGGCAGAGGGAAATCATAGCGGCGCGTTCACCGCGGCAAGCAAGGCGCTGTGTGCGCCCGCGTCCTTGAAAAACATGCCGACGAGTTAACAGCCGGCGCAATCATCACCGACGAGCCTGGCAGACTCAGAATCCGTCAACCTCACGCCCCCTCGAGTTAATAGCCGAAGCCGAGGGTAGTGGTGTCATTTGGAAATCGAGGGGTATGGGAAGTGCTAGAGACCACTCCAAGTGTTGTAGTGGTGCTTGCTTCTACCAACCGAGGACTCGTTCGCAAAACAGCACGAGAGCCGACACAAATAAAATTGACCCATAGAAGGCTAGGTAGGTTCGTGCGACCTGCCTGCGGCTTAGCCGCACACGACTGGCTACTAACGACCGCTGCCAGGTGACCACGTTTGCGAACACCAACGGCTTGCCGCCAGTGTTCTCTATTTTGATTCGAAAGGTCTCCCAGTGGAATTACTGGCAGAAACAAAAACACAACCCATTTTGTAGTGACATAAGAAGAATCCGCGAGCCTGTCGCGATGCCCGTAGTAGATTGTGCCGACGCCGTTTATGTGGTAGGCCATGGGGGTGGAGTAGTTGCCATCTGGGTTTCACCTTGCCGCAAACGGGGAGCGTATGGCTCGACGCATTTGCGAGGGAGTCTACTACCGTGAAATCTTGGAGTAAAGGGGTTGTGCGGAGCATACAGCGATTTCGGAAAGTACAAAACGATGGCTGTGAGGTGGCTGATCTGAGCGCCATCGGCTGGCTTTTCCGTGTCAGGGAGGGTTTCGGCTGAAGTGTGCGCAGTTAAGCGACAGGGGGAAAGGCAGTTTTTGGCCCGAACCGGAAGAGGAGCGCGTGGCGCTCCCGGAGGGGCGCGAGCATTCGGATTAGGGGCGGTCTTAGCTGGAGTCCATGCGCGGAGGAAGGAAAAGGTAGGCGAGCAGGCGGGCCACCTCACTGAAGGTGGGTGGGGTTTGGCGAGCGTGACTGACCACTTGACGATGATAAAACACTAGGCTCAGAGTATAGGCCAGAACGCGAATCAGGGTCAGCACCACCAGCGCACAGGTCTGATGGACGGAGGGCTGCTTGAGATGAGCCTGGGTGGTGAGGGTTTGGAAGGCTTCGGTGTCTACCCGCCAGCGGCTGCGACCCAGTTGATGGATAAACGTGGGAGGGATCGAGCCCAGCTCTAGGTTGGTGGCGTAATAATTCGTACTTTCTTCGCGCACCGCCTCCTTCCTCCTTCTTTTCTTTTTTGGACTTCCTGGGGGAGTGAGCTCGACCCGATGTCCTTTCTGGATGCGGAAGATCTTGACCACACGCAGCGAGCGATCCGCCACCGGCCAATAGACTTCCGGGGCGTGCCAGAGTTGGAACTCGTCTTGGGGGGTGGACCAAGTCATCTGGGCCTGGCCGCCGGTGAGCCGCTGGGCTTCGGCGAGCAGATCGGGTTGATTTTCTTTCACCGTGATCACCCACTCCAGGTGCAGGTCTTCAATCTCCTGCACAAACCCGCTTTGCAGGTAGAGCGCATCGGCCACCAGCACATCCAGAAAGCGGCGCCCCAGTTGTCGGTCCAGTTCCTGCAACAACGGCAGTGCGCACGCCACTTCGGTTTCCCCATCCCGCTGAAAGCGGATGCCCAAGGGAACGGGGAAGTCCGTGCTCACCCGCACCACGGCCACGATGCGGTGGTAGTACTGCGTGTCTTCGCGTTTCTGCCCGTCCACGAGATGTTGCACTGTCCTCTCCATGCAAGCGTCACAGCAGCGCACAAAGGAGCTACAGATCTCGATGCCATCCACCGCCCCCACGATTCGCCCTCGCGCCCAGGACGAGCCCAGCACCCCGTTGCGTTTCAAACGCCGAGCCACTTCACAACCCAGGGCAAAGATCGAGGCCGGGTCCTGGCGCTGCAGCGCGTAGCCTATGGTGTCCTCGCTGAGCTTTCCAATCCGCTGCCTCAGGACCCCCTGCCTGCATTCGGCTTCCAGGCGGTGCACGTTGGGGATCTGGATCGCCCCACCCAGAAACACGCTGTCGAACACCTTCGGCCAAGGATGGCGAGGAGATTGTCGCCCTTCCGGCAGCGTGGCCACCCGGGCGGAGAAGTCAAACACCTTGTCGAGATAGGCTTCGAACTGGCGCCGATGCAAAGTTAGGGCTTCTCCTTTTCTTTCTCTTTTTGCTCCTTCTCCCGCAACCAGCGGCGGAGATTGAGGTGGCTGATCATCGCGGCTGCCTTCTGAAAGCGCCGGTGCAGCTCCACCCGACGCCGCACCTCCTCGGCCGCTTGGGCGGGCACATGGAAGGTCTTCAGCTTTCCTCGCCACAAGACCGAAAGTTGATATTGGGTGTGTCAATGCGCGGCACACCAAGAATCTGCCGGGACGCAAGAGCGATGTGCAAGAAAGCCTGTGGCTGCTGAAGTTGCATACCTGCGGGTTGCTGAACAACTCTACGCTGCATTCAGCCACAGCGTTCGGAGCGCCCCAGGAGGTAGTCCTCTGCGTCCCGACCTCTTTGTCAATCAGCAGCCACATCCAGTGCCGAGTAAACACAATTCTCGGCTCTAAATGCTTGCGGGCGATGTGCAGATGCTTCACGCAGACTTCGAATTAGAGTTCGGTCGCTGTTGTGCAACCGATCAGGAGCGCCTGCCGGGGAGGTCACCCCGGAGGACACTCGGGTCGTCTTATTGGCGCGTTGCGTGGAACCGTTCCCTCAGCTCGAGACGTCCGACGCCGGCGTTTAGTCTCAGCGCCTGGAACACAATCCGGTATAGCCCAACAATGGTGATGATTCTATGTCGCAACTTGAAATCAGCCGAGGTCTCCAAATCCGTTGGTGGTGTTCTCAAGTTTGTACTACCCTGGGAGGGCCATTGTCAACCCGAACGATGCGGCCAAACAACCACAAGAAACGAGGGATATCTTGGAGGAGCAAATGGCCCGACGAAGATCTGCTCTACTTCCCAAGTTCCACTGAATGCTCGCCTGGTGGGATGTCGAAGCTGCCACGTCCTTGCCGCACGATGATCCTGCTCGTGGCTCTACTGTCGATTTTCAGGCTGAACTCGCCCGAGTCGAACTCCGACGTCGTCAGGTGAGCCGGTTTCTCGCTCTTCACTGTGAACGAGAGAGCTGATGGCCCCACTTGATACTCCCGTACCACAACCCCGGCATTGGCCTCGAAGCGAATCGAGCCGTCGCGGCTGAGTGCTGTCCTTTCGGGACCGATGGCCACGACATAAGTATGGCCGCCCCAGGTGCTGCCGCGAAACTCACCGCGCGAGGCAGGACTGAGCGCCCCAAAACGCAAACCCTCCCACGGGTTCATGTCAATGTACTGTTCCAACGCCACCAGACACAGCAACACCCCAGTTGTATTATGCGTGTCGCCGCCCCCGTTTCCGCCCCACGCATAGTACTGCTCGTTGTCGTGCTGATTGGTCTTCCAGTCGTCCATGAAAAGGTCGTAATTCTTCTGCGCATATTCGAGCGCAACCTTATCAAAACCGTAGCGGGTGAGCCCCTCGTAGAGCATATAGTTCGTTAGACCCCAGATGTCGCCGCGCCAGTAGAACTGGTCGAAGAATGCCGGGTCGTTGCGTGCGATGCTCGGCACTACGTAAGTTCCCCAGAACTCCTTGGGGTTCAACAAGTGTTTCTCCACCATGACTTTTGCCTGCTCGGGCGTGGCGATGCCTGCGAACATGGGATAGAAGTTGGTGGGCGACAGGTGCTTTGAGAACTGCCCGTTCCAAAAGCGGTTCTCGTAGATGCCGTCCTGCTCGTTCCATAGTTTTTCACGGACGAGCTGTTTCATGTGCTCGTATTCAGCCGCGAATTTCTTCGCGTCGTCCTCTTGGCCGAGAAGGGCAGCGATCTTGGAGAGGCACTCGGCATCCAGAGCGTAGAGCGAATTCAGCCCTACGTCGTCCAAGTTCATCGTATAGGTCTGGGGGTCGTAGGAGGCTTCATCGTACATGGGACTCTCATCCATGCCGCTCTCCCATTTGGCGGCCTGAAAGTAACCGCGGCCGCCGGGAATGGAAGCTGTAGAGCCTCGGTCGCTGCCCCACTCGAGCAAGCCGTCACGGTTGCCGTCTCTCCACGGCTGGCCGTCGCCCCGGTCGTGCAGCCACCATTCGTGCCACTTTTTCAGGCGCGGGTAGGCCCACTGGATCAACGTCCGGTCCTGAATTCGATGGTAGACCTTCCAGGTGACGTAGGAGCCCACAGGCGGTTGGGAGGCGCCCGCCGTTGTCCCTATACCGGAGGCACTGGTGGGCACGAGGCCAGTGTCTGCCTGCGCCAGAAGAATTGCCTTGATGGCCGCCGCCGTCTGAGCCTTGTCCTCCAAGCTGGTGAGCAAGGAGCCGAAGAAGGAATCCCACACATACAGAACCCAACCGCCATCGTCGTGCGCCCAATGGCGAGTGATGCTCGGGAATATCAGGTTGTTCGAGTTGTTCGAGGGGGCATAAAGCGTGTTCCAGAACATCGAATTGCCGATGGCCTCTGGTGCGCCCTCAAACAGACCTTTCACAACCGGCCTCCGCGCCTCGTAGCTTTCGGCCTTTTCCTTGAGGATCGCGTCAATCCTTCCGGCTGCCAGCAGGTCCTGTGCTTGGCGGATCAGGCTGTCTTTTTCCCAGCCCAGTGTGGCCACAAAGTGGGCCGCCGAATCGTTGCTGGTGAACTCAAGCCCCGCCGCGCCCGCGGTGGGCTCGCTCGCAATCGAGGAAATGAGCTTGCCAGAGCCGTTCATGTTGTCGCGCAACTGAGCCAAAGTCGGATAGATCCCGCTGCCGATCGTGGGCTGATCCACCATCACTACAAATCGCGCCGTGGGGCCGAAGACGTTGTCAAAGTAGTGCTCACCGATGAGCGCCTGAGGGGATTCGTCAATCGAATAGAATCCTTGCGTTCCAGAACCGACGAGGTAGGGGAAATAGGCTTCCAGCACAAGTTGGAAATCTTTGGCGGCGCTGAGCCGGCCAACCACCGTCGTCTGGTCAATGCGCGACCATTCGAGAGTGACCCTTGCCCCCCGGCCGTAATTCTGCCACCCGAGGCGGCAGTAGGAGGCGTCGGGGGCGTGAGGTCCTACCTCCCGCACCGCGTCGATGACCTGTTCACCATCCAGAAACCGGTCTTGAAAAGCCCTTCCGCACCGCGAGCCGACGCGCAGAGCGAAAGGCGCGGGCTGATTGAAGGCGCGGGACAGGAACACGATCCCATTCCAGGCATCTGCATCGAGCGAGTCAACTACTACGCTGTCGTAACTCGGAGTTGATTGTCCAAAGGAATCCCCCGGCAGAATCCAGAATTTGAGAGCAAGAACGAATATGAAGACACAACGGTTACTCCTGCACCTCTTTCGAATCCACATCATCAAATCCTCCTTTCGTACGTCATAGAAGCCGGTTGCCGTGAGGATTCCAGTTGCCTGGTACGCCCCGTCCGTTGTGGTTTGAAAAAATACCCCCCATGGGCGGAGTGTCTTTCTTGCCTCCGTTACACTTGGCCCGGCAGACGTGCCTGAATAATTGGCGCCCGACAAATGGGCATTGAAACAGGTAGCTGGTGGGAACGTTGGCGAAGAGGGTTTGTCCTTTACAGGGGTTGTCCCCTAGCGTGAGACAAACGGTTAAGACACCGTTCGCCGTTCGCTGGAATTGTATTCTGCTGCGAAGGCGCTCCCTCATCGAAATGATAGATTCTCCCATGCCCCAGAAAACTCATAAAGTGAAGATGCCGCGGAGCGGCTTCTTTAAGGACGCGTAATCGATTACACACATCGGACGTTGTTAACACCATTATAGATTGTTGTCAAGCACTATTTCAGCACTATCGTGCGATTCAGACAGTAAGAAACCAGGCTGGGCGGCCGACCTGCGCTCGGTCTGTCAACAGGTCTACCCGATCCGCCAGCACGGCTCTTGACGGCCTTTCCGACACCCAGTTGTCCACCTTCCGCTTTGGTTCCTCTCCTGCATGTGACAGGTAGCTCAACGAAATTTTGCCGTCTCCTCATTTTTCCTCTTGCTTTTCTGGTGTTCTTTATGTTAATATATGTAGTAGCATAAAGATAGGAGATTGTTGTGTTGGCCCCTCGCCTTGATCAGGCCAGCCGCCAGCGCCGGGTTCTTCTCGGTCTGCTGCAGGAGTACGGTTGCCTCCTCAGGCAAGTGCTTGCCCTTCGTGAGTTGCTGAAAGGCTCGCTCTACGAGCTGAAGACCCGTTGCGGCAAGCCTTCCTGTCATTGCGCCTCACGCCAGGGGCCACCCCACTCGACCACCGTGCTGAGTTGGAGCGAGGCCGGCCGAACCCGGCTGCGCGCGGTCGGCCCCAAGGACCGTGCCCGCTGGCGCCGCCTAGCCGAGGATTACCGGCGCTTCCGCCAGTGTCGCGCCAGCCTGGTGAAGATTCATGGCCAGGTGCTGCTTGCTGTCGACCGGCTGGAAAAGGCTCTGCTGCGGCCGTCGCCGAAAAAGAAGAGCAGAAGCAAGAGGAGGAGATTGTGAATCTGACGCTCTTCGAGCACGATCGCCAGTTTGTGATCGATGCCCTGCGCCGGGGTGAGCTCGATTACCTGGAGAACGTTTCGGAGGCCGCTGAAGCGAACTTGTTCCGCCATCTGATCGACCGCCGGGTGCTGGAGCGCTTGGCCGAGAGCTACCCCCAGTCCGCGGGAGAAGGAGGAGGTTCCCGTCTGGTTCTATTTGGCCAGCCAGATCAGCCTTCGGCTTCATGGCACCCCCCGGTTACAACGCCTTCCCCTACGTCATTCGCTCCGGCGGCCTGATCGATGCGCTGGAGCCGCAGGTGGGTCGCAAGGCGGTGCACCCGCAGACCGGCGATGTCACCTTGGGTTGCACCGGGTTCAACGACAAGAACCGCTACGACCGGCAGACGCCTTGCGATCAGGATTTCTTGCGCAAGTTCGCCCGCGACACCGACGCCCAACGATTACAGGAATGGTTCAACCGGGAGGTGCCGCGCTGTCTCCGGGCGTTGAAACTGTTCGACCCGGAGGGGCTTTTTATCGGCGACGCCAGCTACCTGTTTGTTCCCGACCAGGAGCACTACGAGCGCTCCGCCCTAATGTTGTTCGACGAGCATCACCATCCGGTCGATCCCCAGGCCGTGGATCTGCGCGACAAACGCTACCAATGGCATCGGTGCTACAAGATCGTCTCGCTGATTCATGTCAACCGCGACCTGGATTTCTTTCTGGTGGTGGCTGCATGCTTGGTCTCGGGCAACCAGCATGAGTGCCCCCTCCTCTATGAACTGGTCGACGGCTTTGTGAAAGCGGTCGGGAGGGGGGTGATGAAGGTCCTGATTCTGGACCGCGGCTTGTTGGATGGCCCAGCCATCGGGCGGCTCAAAACCGAACACCACATCGACACCGTCATCCCGCTGAAGACCAACATGGACGCTTATCAGGACGTGATGGGCCTGACGCGCCTGGAAGATTTCCACTGGGAACCGTTCGTGCTGCCGGCCGCCACCCCGCCGGAGCCACCGGACCGAGCGAAGGATCCGGTCATTGCCCAGCGCGAACGGAAGCGGCAGCGAAAGCTGCAAGCGCGCCAAGCTCCATCCCATCCGCAGCCGCTTCCCCCCGCGCAAACCTTGCTGGGCCTGGTCCGCGGCGTCTCCAGTTGGGCCGACTGTCCCGTGCCGTTAACGGCGGTCATCAACCGCGAGATCAACGCCCAGGGAGAGGTCCACGATTGGGTGCTGACCACCACCGCGCCCAGTTGGAGTGCCGAGCAGACGCGAACCACCTACAAGCTGCGGACCGCGATTGAAGAGCGCCATCGGCAATACAAGTGTTTCTGGGACATCACCCGCATGACCGCCTGCAAGTTCGCCCTGGTCCTCAGCCAGGTGCTGTTTGTCCTGCTGGCTTATACGCTGTTCCAGGGACATCTGTTCTTGCGCCACCGCTCACAGATGAACCGCCGCACCCGACCGCGAATCTTGCAACGACTCGGACCGACCCTGCAAGTGGTCGCCGTCTACTACCGCCAACGCTTCTGCTTGTTGTTGCTGCCCGAGTTCGCCGAGATCCTGCTGGAACTGGCCGAGGACGCTCGCGCCAAATTGCTCAGGAAAATGCGCCTCTTGAAACGCGACCTCTACCAGTTGCTGGAAAACGCCCGATCCCCATAGCCGTCGGCTGCTTGGGCCCGGCCTCTCAACCGATGGCTTCTCACCTCCCCACTGAGCGCCAGAAGTCAGCCGCCTGAGCTGTTCCCCACCACCAGTCTTCACCCTACGACACAGCCGCCACCCGTCTCAGCACGCCCCCACTCCAGCGCCCAATTCCCCTCGTCTCGCCGCTCCTGCCTCCCGCCAGCCTCGCGCCCTCCCCCCACTGTCTGAATCGCAGAAAACTCTAAAAAACTCTAAAAAAGTACTTGACAGCAATCTAGAAGGGTGGTACAAGCTCACCAGCATGCGTAATCGATTACGCATGCACTATGGCAGTTTTTTGTCGGTATTGGGTCTTGGGTCATGCTAACTCATTTCTTACGCGGTAATCGCGCTAAAAGGAGGCAACAAACCGTGAAAGCGACGAAGCGAGATCGGGGAGTTTTTGTGCAAGAACGTACTCTGAACTATTTTGCAATGGCCGCTTGCTTGTTAATTTTGGCCTTCAGCGCTGCTCTGCGCTGTTACGGCCAGGCTACTTATGGGAGTATCGTCGGCACCGCACGGGATTCCAGTGGTGGTGTGGTCCCTGGAGTTCAGGTTACCGTCGCAAATGAAGCTACGGGGGTAAAAGCTACGGAACTTACGAACGACGTGGGCGCCTATTCGTTCACGACGCTGTTCCAGGGTAAATATTCGATACACGCGCAGATGAACGGATTCCAATCGGTGGACATCACCCGCGTTGAGCTACAGGTCGATCAGACCCTTCGTTTTGACTTAACCATGCAAGTCGGCCAAGTGAACCAAACAATGGAGGTCGTGGCCACTTTGGCGCCGCTGGCCACTGACACCTCGGATGTGGGCCAAGTGGTCGAAGACCAGCAGGTGGTGGATCTGCCGCTCAACGGGCGCATGTTTGTGCAACTGGCCGCCCTCACCAACGACGTTTATCTCTACAGCGTCTCTTACCTCGGCGGGGCCGAGAGTGCCGGTCCGAACATTCAAAACGAAGGTGGCCGCTACGTTAGCGATAGCTACCTCGTTGACGGTGTTGAAACACGCATTGTGCGGAATTCCACGTATGGATTAAGTCCTTCGGTGGATTCCATCGGCGAATTCAAACTTTTGCAGAACTCCTTCTCGGCCGAGTATGGGCGTGCTCAAACGATCCTGACCACAACGCTTAAGAACGGCACTAACCATTTTCATGGTGACGTATTCGATTTCCTGCGGAATAACGTTTTGGATGCACGCTACGCCTTCAACTTTACAGGTACTACACAGCCGCTGCGCCAGAACCAGTTCGGAAGCACCTTGGGCGGGGCGATTCGTAAGGAAAAACTCTTTTTCTTCCTCAGTTACGAAGGCTTTCGCTACCGCTTCGACAATGCTACCAGCGTGGAGGAGCCGACCGCCGCACAGTTGGGGGGCAACCTTTCGACCATGAGCCTCATTGCCACAGATCCCAACACGGGCCATCCCTTCCCAGGAAACATTATCCCGCCAGGCCGCATCTCGCAATTCGCGCAAGCTGGCGCACAGTCCTTCACGCCGCCAAGCGGCCCATCTGCGCCTGGGTACAATCTAACGGCCTTCACGGGAGAAGTGACCAACAGCGAGCAGGGGATCGCTCGCATCGACTACTACTTGAACAACAACAACCGCTTTGATGGTTTCCTCTCGATAGTGGATTATTACCAGGACGAACCCGCGCCCAATCCTTATTCTGGCTTTGTGGGGACGCGTAGCGGGAGAGTCGGGGGCGGCGAGTACACTCACATCTTTAGCCCGACGATTTTGAACAACTTGCACCTCGGATATACCCACAACTTCATAGTGGAAGGGCAGGACAAGGTAGCGAGCACCAACCTGGCACCGACCTTCGGTTTGCAAAATGTCAATCCCGACTCCTTCGCATACGGTCCCCCGGGGATAGGCATTACGGGCTTCCAATATGCAGGCCCGCAAGCGTGGCAGCCCACCGGCACTAACGATATCAACAGGCAGTTGAGCGACATGCTCACGGTTACGCGCGGCCACCACATCCTGAAGGTGGGAACGGACCTCCGCTGGCTAACCTACGAAGACCGAGGGTGGGCCACGCAGGAGGGCGAGATTTACTTCAACGGCCAGTACACTGGCAACCCGATGGCCGACTATCTCCTGGGCCTTCCGGATTATGCCCACGTTGCCCAACGCGGCTCGGGAGACTATCCTTATACCCTCCAGTGGGGGGAGTTTTCGTTCTTCGCACAGGACGACATCAAGCTGAAACCGGAGTTAACCCTTAACCTCGGGTTACGCTACGAGTTTGTGCAATTGCCGCGCGAAACGCACAACGAGTTCACCAACTGGGATTTCACCACCATGAATCTGCTTTACGCCGGTAAGACCATGCCGGAGCGTATCCTGCCAACACCGAAAACCGACTTCGAGCCGCGGCTTGGGCTTGCTTATAGCCCGAAGTGGTTGCCAAAGACCGTCTTCCGCGGTGGGTTTGCCATCATGAATGGCAATTTTCGGGCCAACAACTTTGGCTATAACCATTTCCAGCTTCCGTATGTGAACGATATATATATGTCCAACAACATCCCAACTCCCAGCTTCACTACCGCCACAATTTTTCCAGCCCCAATCACGACTTGCTGCACTGGAGTTAACCTGACTCTAGCCTCCTTATATCACCTTGACGCGAGAGCCTTGCCGATGTACTACGAATATAACTTCAACATCCAGCGGGAACTGCCGCATAACTTCCTGCTGCAAGTGGGCTATGTCGGAAGCAGGGGAAAAGGCCTGTCATACCTGTACGACGCTAATCAAGCGAGTCCCTTCGATCCGAATAACCCGCTGACAATCGCGCAGCGAGTACCTTATCCAACCTTGGGCTATGTCCAGGGGACGACTTCAGGCGCCTATTCGCGCTTCAACGCTTTCAACGTCCATGTCGAGCGCCGTTTCTCGAACGGGATGGCAATAATCGGGGCCTATAGCTGGGCGAAGGACATGGAAATCGGTCTGTTTGATGGAACTACTGTGATCAATAGATACAATTTGGCGCTAAATTACGGTCCCGAAAACATGGCCGGTCATGCGGTGATCAGTTATGTCTACGAGTTGCCGTTTGGCCCTGGTAAGCGTTTCGCGGGAAGCACTCACGGAGCGCTCGGCCAGGTCATCGGCGGCTGGCAGTTCAATGGCATCACCACCCTCAACTCGGGCTCGCCCCTCACCGCAACGAGCGACATCGGCAATGGCGGGGACAACGGTGCGGGCAACAAAGCGGACGCCACCGGGCTCCCCGCCAATCTGCCCCGTGGACAACGGACGGAGGCCCGTTGGTTTAACACAGCCGCGTTTGCGGATCTCCCCTACACCCGGTTTGGAAACGCCGGTTTTGGCACCATCACCGGCCCTGGTTTGTGGAACTTCGACCTTTCATTTTTCAAGAACCTCAAATTCACGGAATCGAAGTACCTCCAGTTCCGGTGGGAGATGTTTAACGCCTTGAATCATGTGAACCTGGGCAATCCGGCCACGGACGTTACCGACCAAGTCCACTTCGGAACGATTAACTCCGCGGCCTCAGCCCGCATCATGCAGGCCGCATTGAAGTTCTACTTCTGATCCGGGTCCCAGGGTCGTTGTGTGGCGCGGGGCGCTCAGACAAGAGCGCCCGCGCCACAACGGCCGTCGAGACTGTCCCTTTGAGAACACTTAACACAAGGTCCACGCAGTGGTTTGTCCACGAGGTCCCTGAAACCCTTTGGCGTCGAGTAGAGAGAGGAAGCGCACCACATGCTAACCACGCCGGTCCAACGTATTTTGGGGACGCGCACGCGGGGCACTCGTTTATCTTCCTCCCCCTCTAAAATTCCGTACGGTGAGTTTTCCCCAGTATGGCTTCAAACGGGAATTCCGCGGCGACCTTCGCCCACCCGGAGTGGCTCGAGCCGACACCCCGCGCCAGCTTATTATACGCGGTTAAAGTCCCTATCTCGGAAGAGAGCAACGAGCCGTAGCGGGACTTTCGTCCAAACGGCACTCTCCCCTTCTGACAGAACGCTCCCATCCAGAGGTCCTTGGCTCGCCAGCGGGTTCTGCTGTCCCGCCGGGTGGACGCTTACTATGACCTCATCCGAGACTCTCGGCTCCTCCAGGCCGACTTCTGGCTTCGCCGGCCGGTCAAACCTGGGCCGAGAGGTCCCCCAATTTACTCTGCCGGTCTGTTTCCTCCGTACCGTCTTCTGTACCCCGGCAGACCGGACGACTGCAACGGGCTGTTCCTTGGGGGTAAGTCTGCGGCAAGATCTTTCGCTTAAACCGAAGTTCAGAGCAAGAAATGTTGAGAGGCCCGCCTATGGCAAAGAGAATTCTACTTTTCCTCCTGTTTTCGTTCGCTTGTTCCTGGACGCCCTGCATGCTTGCCGCAGACTTCCGTCCGAACCGTATTCTGCTCGTCATCGGCGACCAGTGGGATGATCCTGCCGGCTTTCTGGTGCGGGAAGGAAGCGAGTTTCACGAACTGGTCAGCCTGCTCAAGAACTGGGGCGTACCCTTCGACATTGTTCGCCTGGACCAGCAGCGGCTCGACCGCAATACCTTCCTGGGCATTGATGGGAGGCCCCTGTATGGCGCAGTTCTCTGGGATGCAGACCCAACCGAATTTCCTGACCAGAACCTGAAGTGGCTCGCGGACGCGGTGGAGAAGTGGAATATCGGGCTCGTCGCTCTCTCCAATCGGATCCATCATCCCATCCTCGAATCGTTGCTAGGTGTTCGTTACCGCGGGTACTATCGCCTCAGCGCTGCCATCGTGCCCAAGCTTCCCGAAGACTACCTGCTGCACGGTCTTCCGGACCCGCTCGACACGAACGACGATCCGCGGACCGACTTGACCGCCAAAGGAGTGGACACCAAGATTCCCTGGCGATTTGATTTTTCCAAGAAGAGGGTCCTGGTAGACGAAGTAAGCGCCAAGGTGCTGGCCACCCAGGGCGGCGTACCACAGATCACCGACCGGGAAGTTCGTCCGGGAGTTCACGCGCTCTGGATCGGCAGCGAGTACTCGGCGTTTCTCCATTATCAGGCCCTGCGCACCGTGCTGCGGCGGGCCCTGGCACTGGCGGTTGGGTATCAGTTGCACAGGGAGTGGAGCCGACAAGCGGTCCTGGTAATGGACGATCCGGGCTCGGCAGCGAACGCCTGGCTCGAGAGCTGGCACTACGCCGCGCTGACGCAGGAGCAAATCGAGAAGTATCTGATCGCGCCGCTCGAGAAGAACCATGCAGTGCTGTCTCTCAACATCTGCCCGGGATTTGTGGATCAGAAGCTGCGCACCATCGTTCCGTCGTTTCAACAGGTCTTCACAGATGAATTTGGGACACGTCAGGACTACGTTTCGACGAGGCGCGGAATTGAGGAGGGGTTGAAGCGCGGCGTCTTCGAAATTGAGAGCCACGGCTGGACGCACATGCAGCCAGACCTCGATTCACCGCCCGGCCCGTGGTATGACTCCCCGCTGTACGAGGAGAAGGCCGAGATCGGCTGGTATCGCGAATTCGCCGACACGCGCCGCGAGAAGGAGATACCGGCCGCCGTTCAACGTTTGCATCTCGAGCGATCACGCGAGTGGTTAATCCACGAGTTCGGGGTCGAGCCGCTTTCTTTCGCCCCGGGCGGGTCCGCCGTCTCCAAGTCGGGCCCCAATAACACCACCGTCATCGCCGCACGTGTTGGATTCGGATGGTCCGGAGACTACCTCGGCCCCGATCTCGCGGTCGAAGCGCTGCCGGTATATGGCGGGGAATTCGGGGGAACGTCGGACGCTCCCCTCGTCGTGTGGGTCCCTCCCGACGGCCATGACCGAGGAATCTCGCAGCACCCTGAGGGGTTTCCAATCATTTTCGAGCAGCTTCAGGGTTGGCGTTCCATGGGCATGAATGAATATATTGCCTACTTGCATGCGGGCGTGCTGGGCACACCGGGTCCAGCCTTGGCGATAACGCTCACTTACGATGCCCACTATTGCCGCTTCTTCGGCGATCATCCTTCCCAGTGGGAGCTGGAATTGCCAGGAACGAGCGGAACAGAACGGGTGGAAGTCGACGGGAAGGCTCAGCGGGTTACTTTCCAAAAGGGTGTTGGTATCGTTACGGTTCCGCCCGGGCTGGGACCGCACTCGATCTCAATCCCTGGGGCTGATGCCCACTGAGCGCTGGGCGGCAATTACCAGCATCCCTGAATGGAGTGTGGCCAGGCCCTGCGCATGCAAATCGTTCAGAGGCACAAGGGTATTCTTCGGAGGCTGGACGCAGATTTGGAGTGTCTCCTAGGGGTGGAAGCCATCGGTCGTGGCGCGCACAGTGATGCGCAGCGGCGGGGGGGGCCGAAATTAGCAATATGGTCCTGATTCACGCTGAAGCCCTGAGATCGAGAGTTTTTCCTTGTTTTGGTTGCGGCCAATGGCCGCGCTGTGGTCTCTGTGTGAAATCCTTGGAAGAATCTTTCTCAAAAGCGTTCCTGATCCTAGCACTGTCTGCGTGGACGCTGCCTCCGGTATTCGGCGCGGGGTCGGTGGGGCGAGGCATCTCGCTGGCCGGCGATTGGCGCCTGCGCCTTGACCCGGACGATGCCGGCATTGCTGGACAGTGGTTCAAAAACACGAGCGGGTTTCCCGATTGCATCCAATTACCCGGCTCGACTGACGAACAGCACTTCGGCAATAAGAACGGCGCGCGGCCTGGGCCACCTTATCTACGACGCTCCAGAACTGGTTGACCGGCTGGTGGAGGTTTGCGGGAGCTTCTCACAGTACATTGCTGAGGTATTCGCTGAAAACCCGTCTGCGCCTTTGATGTTCATGGGCGAGGACGTGGCGGGCAGTCAGGGACCTATCTTCAGCCTTGACTTCATCCGCAAGAAAGCGTTACCCATTTGGAAGCGAATTGCAAAGCCGATGAAAGATACAGGCTTCAAGTTTCTCTACCACACCGATGGCAAGGCTGAGAAGATCCTGCCGATCATGGTGAACGCGCTGGGCGCTGACGGCTTTAACCCCATTGAGCGGAACGGTTGCAACGACATCTTTGAGATTCGGCGGAACTATCCGCGCACGCTGCTGTTCGGCAACCTTTGCTGCGAGACCACTCTACCTTACGGCACACCTGAGGAGGCCGAAAAGGAAACTCTGCAGCTGGTTGAGCGACTCGGCCCGTCAGGAGGAATCCTCATCGGGTCCTCCAGCGAAGTTCATGACATGGTTCCTGTCAAGAACGCCCTTCGGATGCACGCGACGGTCAGAAAATACGGGAGTTATCCCATCAACGTGAGGAGGTCCTGAGTTGAATCGCAGGAAATTCATGGAAGCGCTTGGAACATCAGCAATTTCTCCAGCGTGGATATTGGGGGGCGGAGGGGTTTTTGCGAGGCCGAATGGCGTCTCGCCCTCGAATGTCGGCCTCCCAACGGTTCAAGGAGGCGAGGCACCCCTCCCGCAGTCGTGGGACTGGCCAAGGCCGGTGCTTGTTCCATTGCCGAAAGAAGTCGCAGGTGTCCCCCAGCCTCTCGTGGACTTGGCCGGGACCTGGAAACTCACCACCTCTCCTCCTGCCGACTTTTGGACGAATGGCGTTGATCCTGCTAACTGGTCTGACATCGCCGTCCCTGGCGAACTCACGGCGCAGGAAATACCGTTCGCAAGGGACAATGAGTTTGTTTATAAGCAGCAGGTGGAGATTCCCGCCGAGGCAAAAGGCAAGAAGATCCTCCTGCGCTTTGACGGTGTTTACAGTTACGCCCGGATTTGGGTGAATGGGAGGTTTGTGAGAGACCACCATGGCGGCTTTACCTCTTGGGATTGCGACATTAGCGAGTGTGTAAGGCCCGGCCAAACCGCCTGGCTCACGGTGGGAGTAACCGATCGTTCCGATGAGATCTCCTATGCCAGCAACTATGCCAAGCACTCCATTGCGGGTATTTTGCGAAGTCTGAAGCTGGTGATTCTCCCTCCCGATTACGTGGCGCGGTTGCACGTCGAAACCGACTTCGATTCGTCCTACCAGGACGCGCGCCTGAAAGTCATGGCTATGGTGTCGATCCATGCGGGGCGCGGGGTGAAGTTGAACCTGCATTTAGCGGACCCGCAGGGGAAAAGCCTCCCTTTGAACCCGGCTTCGGTGGCTTTTTCTCCAGACCGGCCGGAAGCGTCCCTGGAGATTCCGGTCGCTTCGCCCATGAAATGGGACGCCGAACATCCGCACCTCTACACCCTCGGAGCGGAGTTGATTGTTCATGCGTCCAGCGTGGAGAAGTTGGAAAGAAGGATCGGGTTCCGGAAAGTGGAGCGGCGGAGGAGCCAGCTTTACGTCAACGGGGACGCTGTGAAGCTACGCGGGGTGTGCCGGCACGATACTCACCCCTTGCTCGGGAGGGCAACCAAGCCGGAGCTTGATGAGGAGGATGCCGTTCTGCTGCGCGATGCCAATGTCAATTTTGTCAGGACCTCGCACTATCCTCCTACGGAAAGCTTTCTGGAAGCCTGCGACCGTCACGGGATTTACGTGGAAGAAGAATCGGCGGTGTGCTTCGTCGGGGAGCAATGGTCGGTAACGGGCGGTGGAACCGAATCGGATGCGGAATTCACTTCCCGCTACATGAACCAATTCGCCGAAATGATCGAACGAGACCGAAGTCATCCCTCGGTCATCTTTTGGTCATTGGGAAACGAGAGCCCGTGGGGATCGAACTTCCAAAAGGAACATGACTACGCCAAGCAGGAAGACACCTCGCGGCCTGTTATTTTCAGTTATCCTCGGACAGTGCCCCAAGGCGTGGATTGCTACGACCTTTTCAGCGAGCACTACCCAAAGTTTGATGGGGACTTAACCAGCAAAGATATCCCGAAGCTCAACGACGAATCCTTGCACATTTCCTGTTACAACACCGAAACCTTGAAGCGCGACCCGGGGGTGAGGAACTTTTGGGGACAAAGCCTGAAGCGCTTCTGGGAAAACTGTTATACCGCTGAGGGTTGTCTTGGTGGAGCGATTTGGGCCGGGTTTGAAGAGGTGTTCATGCTGCCGGGATCACCCGTGGGTTATGGCGAATGGGGAATCGTAGATGGATGGCGCAGGCCAAAACCCGAGTATTGGCTTACCAAGAAGGCATATTCGCCCGTGCGCGTTCTAGAAGGGGAAATTGCTGGTCCGGGCTCGTGCAAACCGTTGGAGATTCCTATAAAGAACTGGTTTAACCACACAAACTTGAATGAGATCAAGATTGTCTGGCACGTCGGAAGTGACTCTGGGGAGATCAACAACTTATACCTAGTTCCTGGCGCGCAAGGGACAATTAGGATTCCCGCGCGTACTTGGCATAACGGGGACATTCTGAACCTGAAGTTCTACCGGGCAGGGGGAATTCTTGTTGACGAATTCAATCTGAGTAACGGGAAGCGAAAGAGGGTTTTTCCTGATGTGAAGGGTCCCGCACCGAAGGTAACTGAAGATTCGCAATTTATTACTGTTCAACGCCCGGAGTTCAGGGTCGCTCTCAGCAAGAGAACGGGGCTTATAGCCGAAGGAGTGCTCCGAGGCAGCAAGATTATTGAAGGCGGGCCGTTCTTGAACTTCGGCTCATTAGCCTTGTTCCCCTGGTGGCCCACCAGTATTCGTCACTCCGCGACCGCCGACGAGGCCGTGATAACTCTGGTTGGAGCTTACATCGCTCGTCGCGGGGCGACAGAAGAGCGTATGGCCGCCGAGTTTGAGATCAGAATTGACGGCCAAGGGTTGATCACCACACAGTACACAATTCACGACCGGCCCAAGGGAATTAGTGAAGTTGGGGTTGCTTATACACTCTCGAGCTCGGTCGACCGGCTGACGTGGGATCGAGAATCTTTATGGTCCAGTTATCCTTCTGATCATATTGGCCGGCCCCAAGGAACGGCTTTAAGGAATGTGGGAGGTCCAGTTGAAGCATACCGTACCACACCGATAAGGCCTTGGTCCCAAGACTCAAAGGATTTCTTCCTTTACGGGCCGGACGATCTTGGCGGCCGGGGCACGAACGACTTTAGGAGCCTGAAAGAGAACATTTGGCACGTCTCTTGTCTTTTGGCGGGAACAGATCTGCGAGTCCGAGCGGAATCTGACGGCTCGGCGGCCGTTCGAGTTGCAGTTTTACCAGACGGCAGGGTTCAGCTCAACATTAACAATCTGTGGGGGTATCCGGACCTGGACTGGGGGAACTACGAGCAACCCATTGCCTTAGAGCGGGGCTATAAGAATAGTGTGCGTATGCGTCTTACAAACACCGATGCAGGCTAGTTTGTCTATTTCCAACACAGCTACCACACGACGTTTTCCCTGCTCGACCCTTGGGTGCGCATGCGGTTGCGCAGTATCCTCCGCAAGCGCCGGGGCGGGGAAGGCCGAGGACGAGGCCGGGATCATCAGCTCTGGCCGAACGCTTCCTTTGCCAAACGTGGGTTGTTCTCCTTGCTTACGGCCCATAATTTGGCCTGTCAATCCTCTCGCAGGTAACACCATCGACTGGAGAGCCGGATTCGGGAGAACCGCCTGTCCGGTTGTGTGTCCAGAAAAAGCTGGTGTGTTCAGTGGGAGGTAAACCCACCGAGGCAAAAGTCAGAACCTCGTAGCTTGGATAGCGGAGGGTAGGGAAACCGAATCTCTGAAACCTATCGACAAAGCCATCTTCAGGATGGTGAGCGAGTCATCGGGCCGTAACAAAAGTCAACGCAGATATGGCCTCGAAAATGCGAAGCCCCAGAAGCAGAGCCCGTAACCGGAGGGTGAAGGCAGCAGGGATCGTCGCAACCTGGCTGACGCGGCGGTTTCATTCTGGCGGGGTTGAAGCGACAGCACGATGACCAGGGCATGCTGAGCAACTGGAGAGACCCTCCTCGTCCCGGGGAGAAATCCGCGGAGCAGGAAGCCGTATAACCGGAGACACCGGGAAGTCGGCGGAAGACGAGAGGGAGTTGGAGGGGGCCATATTAGCGATGAAGCGGAGCAACGTCCGTGGAGCCAAGGGACCCTGCTGATTGCAGTGGCTCTGACAACAAGGGAGGCAAGGGTGGGATGACAACGACACCTGGCGTTTTGCAGGACCTGAGGAAGAGCCTATACATCAAGGCGAAGGCGGAACCGACCTGGCGATTCTGGGGACTATACGTTCATGTTTGCAAAGAAGAGACCCTTCGGGAAGCCTACGCGATGGCGAAGAAAAACGAGGGGGCACCGGGCATTGATGGTGTCACCTTCGAGGCCATCGAAGCGGGTGGAGTGGAGAGTTTTCTTCAGCAGATTAGGGACGAACTGGTCACCAACACGTATCAACCCATGCGCGTGCGGAAGAAGGAGATACCGAAAGAAGGCGGAACAAAGGTCCGAATCCTCTCGATACCCTCGATCCGTGATCGTGTGGTGCAAGGAGCACTCAAGCTGATCCTGGAACCGATTTTCGAAGCTGATTTTCAATCGGGATCGTACGGATACCGACCGAAGCGAACGGCCCATGAAGCGGTACGCCGCGTGGCCGAGGCGATCGTCGAGGAGAAGACCCGCATCATCGATCTTGATTTGCGCGCCTACTTTGACAGCGTACAGCATTATCTGCTGCTCTCGAAGGTAGCGAAGCGAATCCGAGACGATCAAGTGATGAGGCTTCTCAAGATGATCCTCAAGGCGACCGGGAAGAAAGGAGTTCCGCAAGGAGGTGTGATCTCGCCGCTGCTCAGTAATCTCTACCTCAATGAGGTAGACAAGATGCTGGAAAAGGCGAGCGAGGCCACCCGCTACCAACGATACACCGCCGTCCAATATGCACGATTTGCGGACGATCTGGTGATCCTGGTGGACTTTCATCCGCGCCATGACTGGCTCGTGAAGGCGGTAGGCAAGCGATTACGGGAAGAGTTCGGGAAACTCCGGGTGGAGATCAACGAAGAGAAGAGTCGAATCGTGGATCTGAGGAAGGGAGGGAGCTTCGGCTTCCTGGGCTTCGAGTTTCGCCGCGTGCGGAGTTTGCAGGGCAGGTGGCGACCGCAGTATACGCCCAAGCTGAAGAAGCGGACGGCGTTGCTGGCGAAGCTGCGGGACCTGTTCCGAAGATTCGCGAGCCAGCCGGTGGGGAGGGTGATCGAGCTGCTTAACCCGATCCTGCGCGGCTGGGTGAACTACTTTGCCGTAGGGCACTCGAGTCGGTGCTTTGCGTTTATCCAAGACTGGGTAGAAAAGAAGACCCGACGCCACCTGATGCGTGCCCGGAAACGACGGGGCTTCGGCTGGAAGCGATGGAGTAGGGAGTGGCTCTATAACGTGCTCGGCCTGTTCCACGGGTATCGAGTACGCCCATATGGGTCTCTGCCGAAAGTCGCACCTGCGCGATAAGTCTCATAACCCTTGATGGGAAGCAGGCGGGAAAGCCCAGTGCCCGAAATGGGCACGCTGGGTTTGACGTGGCGGGGGCTGGAAACCGGCTTACGATGCGGCTAGTGTGGTACTCCCCAGAGGAAACGGGGAGCAACAGATAGGCCCAACCTACGGAGCATGGCGCCAGTCCTCGACCCTACCGGAGGGAGGGGGACCCTAATCGGTTCTCCCTACCCCTATCATCAAACTGACCGACCACCCGCGAGATGACAATCCAAGAAAGGATGGAAGACAACCATGATGAGACACAGAGATAGAGTTCTCACGGCCCTTAGCCACGAAGAACCCGACCGGTGTCCCATGCAGATCAGCTTTACTCCTGAGTTCGCTTCCAGGCTCCACATGGATTTACTTCACAAGACCGGCTCCTCGCACAACCCTCACGGTGGCGGCAACACCTATGAGCTTGAACAGGCCCTAGGTGAAGATATGCTGTTGACCTCAGTGGGTTGGGCCAACTCGTACTACCTGGAAGCAGGTGATTATACTGACGAATGGGGCATTGGGTGGAAGCAGTGCGAGTACACCACAAGATTCGGCAAAGGCAGTTATACGGAGATTTCCGGCCATCCTCTCGCCAACGATGAGGCGCTTGAAAGTTACCGGCCCCCGGCCCCCGGCTGCCCGGAGCTATACCAGGAGGCCGCACGCACCATCCAGGCGTTCAAGGAGGAATACTGGATTGTGGGTGTTACAGTCACCACGATCTTTGAAACCGCTTGGGCCTTGCGAGGGCTGGAACGACTGCTGATGGACTTCGTTTTCAATCCCGAAATCGCGGAGAGGATCCTCGACATTCCTTATCAATACCATCTGACCGCGGCCAAGAAACTCGTGCAAATGGGCGTGGATATGATCTGGGTGGGTGACGATGTCGGCGCGCAGAGCGCGATGATGATCTCTCCACAATGCTGGCAGAGGTTTCTCAAACCCCGGATGGCCACTTTCATTTCTGAGATCAAAGCTATAAACCCGCAGCTCAAAGTCGCCTATCACTCCGACGGAATGATTAGCCCCATCATTCCCGATCTGATTGAAATCGGCGTGGATATCCTAAACCCGATTCAGCCTGCTTGCATGGATCCCGCACAAATCAAGCGCCAGTTCGGGGACAAGCTCTGCTTCTGGGGATCCATTGACGAGCAGCACACACTGCCTTTCGGTACGCCTGCCGAGGTCCGAGGGGAGATTTTCGAACGGCTCAATACCATTGGGAAAAACGGCGGTCTTATTCTCGCCCCAACGCATCATATTCAGTTGGACACGCCACTGGAGAACTTCTGGGCCTTGCATAAGACCATCATTGAAACGCCGTACTCGAGACTGAGAGGGGAGCAAGGAGGAATGCTGCGAAGGGGAAGCCGGATGTGCCGGAGGGGTTACCACCTTTAAACTTGAATGCGGCGGGGATTGACATGGGCAATGCGGAGCACACGGTGGCTGTGCCGCCGGCAAGGTTTGCTGGAAGTCCACCGCTTCTGGCCAAACGAGCGATTGCTTGACACCGTTAGGAGGCTTGCGGATTTGCGTCTAAAGACTTTTGGGCAGGGAGGCAAAAGTCTTGCTGGCATGAGAGAGTGCGAGGGTAGCTCCGCGACTGTGCTCTTGGATCCGATCATGGAACTCTTTAAAGCAACCAACGACTCCTGGTATTTGAACTTCGCAGAGACTATTGTTGATCAAATGGGGGACAGGCGAACTTTGGACATAGTCCACAACAGCCTAAAACGGCTCGACCTCGCTGAGTTCGCGGATGGCAAGATATACCAGCTAATCTGGAAGCATGTTGGTATTCTAAAACTGCATCAAGTTACTGGAAACCCGGACTATTTGCAGGCGGTCCTTAACGGGTGGGATGAGATTGTGCGATATCACCTCACGATAGGTGGAGGCCCTTGGGGCGGCTTCGGCGGCAAATGGCACGAGTGCTTCAACACGAGGGGTTTTTGGACGCCATATGGCATTGTCGAGACCTGCAGCACGATGTCATGGATACAGCTTAACCGCGAACTACTGCGTATGTTCGGGGACGCAAAGTATGCCGATGAAGTCGAGCGGGCTGCATACAACTCACTGCTGGGTGCTCAGTTCCCGAACGGTGAGGACTGGAGCTATTATACTTTACCGAATGGGTTTAGAGAACTCACGGGAACGTGGGCATGCTGCGCATCGAGCGGGCCAATGGCCTTGGAAGAACTTGGTCCCATAATGTATGGCGTTACACCACGCGGTGTCTCGATAAATCTTTATGGCGACAACCATGGAAGCTTCATTCTTCCAGGTAATACGAAACTCAAAGTCACTCAGCGGACCGACTATCCGTTCGCCGGACGGGTGATCCTTCGGCTTGAACCAGAGCATCCCGTCGAGTTGGCTCTTTCGGTCAGGATCCCGAGTTGGGCTGATGAAGTGGGCCTTACGGTCAACGGCTCGCCGATCCGAACAACTAGAGACAATCAGGGTTATGCAACTGTCGAAGCTACCTGGAGAGAGGGAGACAAGGTCGGCCTTGAGTTCCCGATGAAATTGGTGATGCACAGGAGCGTGGAACAGGAAAGTGTCGGCAAACGCAGTATTTATTCCAACCGTTGGAGTGCGTTCACGCGTGGTCCCTTGGTCTACGCGGTCAGCGGCCTAATTGAGGGTGAAGGCCGTGAGGACAGATTGCGCTTGCCGTATGTACCTGGCGATAAGGTGCTAGCGCCGTGTCCGTCGCCTTCCGAGTCTAAGGCACCGGCGTTCAGGATGCCGCTACCTAACGAACGGGAGATCGTCTTCTTGACATACTTCGAGGCAGACAAAAGAGTCCGCGACGAGTGGCGGCTGACCTGGATCAAGACGAGTTAGGTTTTCGATGCTCTAGTTCGCAACCTTGGTCCAAGCCTCTAGAGGCGATCGCGTGTATCTTACCAGACCGGAAAATGAAAATGAAATCCGTGCCAACGACCCCGGTCCTTGGCACAACAAACTCTCGGGAGGTGAAATTATGGGTAAGCAAATTCGTGTGCTTCAGTACGGGGTGGGGCCAATCGGCGCGGGAATAGTGCGCCTGATGCTGGAGAAGCCGCAACTGAAGATCGTTGGGGCCGTCGATGTGGACCCCGCGAAGGCAGGAAAAGACTTGGGACACGTAGCAGGTGCAGGACGGGACGTCGGTGTGGTGGTTGCTCACGATCTTAAGGCGTTATTGCAATCCCCAGCCGATGTAGTCGTGCATACCACCTCATCGTACTTGACGAACGTGGCGGATCAATTGATCGAGTGCTTAGAGGCGGGCATGCACGTGGTCTCCACGTGCGAGGAGCTTTCCTATCCGTTCCGCAAGCATCCGGCCTTGAGTGAAAAACTCGACCGCTGCGCACGCGAGCATAACGTGGCTCTGCTTGGGACGGGTGTTAACCCGGGCTTTGCCATGGACAAGCTGGTTCTAACTCTGGCTACGGTTTGCCACAAGGTGACCAAAGTGCAAGTCCAGCGGGTAGTCGACGCTTCGCGTCGCCGTCTGCCGTTACAGAAGAAAGTGGGGGCGGGAATGACAGTGGAGGAATTCCGTGCCGAGGTGGCTGCCGGGACGATCAAGCACCATGGATTGCCGGAGTCGGTAGCGATGATTGGGGATTCCCTGGGGTTGCCCGTGGAGCGAATTGAAGAGACCATCGACCCGGTGGTCGCGGCCGAGACCGTTCGCAGCGAATACTTGGAAGTACCTGCGGGCCGCGTGGTGGGCGTGCACCAAGTAGCACAGGCGCTGGCAGAAGGTGGGACGAATGTCCGCTTGGAACTGCAGATGTATCTCGGTGCGCGCGATCCCGTGGACGCGATCACCGTCAGCGGAGTTCCCGACTTGAGTCTGCGCATTGTCGGAGGCATCCACGGGGACCTCGCCACTACGGCCATTGCGGTCAATTGCATTCCCGCCATCCTGGAAGTCAAACCGGGGCTTCGCACCTCGCGAGACATCCCAATGTGCTTTTTGCCGGGAGCCTAATGCCGCCTCAACGTAGCTGGCTAATCGTGCCAGTGACTTATCTTTCGGGTCGTGCAAATGTGGGCGTCGCGATTGGATGAATTACGTTGGCAAAGCACTAGCTGGCGAAATAAGCTCGTGGTATTATTCGAGAAGGGAGCAGCGTCGCCCGACTCTGCTCCGCTGCAGTAGTTACTTGACAATGAACACTCTTCCAAGAGGTTCCGGCCCTCGTCGCGTGAGTTGTCTGCCGGAGGAAAATCTTCGCTCCATGCTGGGTCTTCAACCAGCCTGGACGATTTGAGGGGATCATGAGCGAAAACCTGGTTAACCCGAGATCAAGAATAGTCGAGGAGTATGTCCGGAAGACCCCCACCTCGGGACAGTTGTATCAGAAGGCGCAAGATCTGTTTCCGAGTGGCGTGACCCATGACGTGAGGTACCTTCTACCGCATCCCATATTCGTTTCGCGCGCCGATGGCGCCCGCAAGTGGGACGTTGACGGCAACGAGTACGTGGACTACTTCGGTGGGCACGGAGCTCTCCTTTTGGGTCACAATCATCCCGCAGTTTTGGAGGTGGTTCGAGAGCAACTTTCGCGCGGGGTCCACTACGGCGCTTCGCATGAATTGGAACTTGAATGGGCGACTCTGATCCAGAAGCTTATTCCCTGTGCCGAGCGGGTACGGTTCACGGTTACAGGGACAGAGGCTACGCTCCTCGCCCTCAGGGTGGCCAGGGCTTATACGGGCAAGAATATTGTGGTTCGATTCGTCGGGCACTTTCATGGGTGGCACGATCATGTGGCTTTTAGTGATGCTAGCGGCGCACCGGGTATCGTGAAAGGCATCGTGGACAGTGTGGTGATCTGTCCGCCCGGGGACCTCGAGTTCGTCAAGCACGTGTGTGAGACTCGCGACGACGTGGCGGCCATCATCCTCGAACCCACAGGGGCGACGTTTGGCAAGGTTCCGATCGATCCGCAATTTCTCATGGATTTAAGGAGCCTGACGGCGCGCCTGGGGATCGTACTCATTTTTGATGAGGTGATTACCGGCTTTCGCTGCTCGCCGGGCGGCGCCCAGGGCTTTTACCACGTGACACCGGACCTTACCACCCTGGCCAAAACCGTTGCTGGAGGATATCCGGGCGGCGCGCTCGTGGGCCGAGCTGAAATCATGAGGGTCATGGATTTCAGACGGGAAAACGGCATCTTGCCGCCGAAAGTACCCCATCAGGGAACTTACAATGCCGAGCCTGTTTCCGCCAGCGCAGGGATTGCTACTCTCAAGATAATTTCCACCTCTGACGCCATCGCAACTGCCAACCGCACAGCGGCGCGCCTACGAGAAGAGCTGAATGCGATCCTCCGACGGCTTGGCTCAAGTTGGTGCGTCTATGGGGACTTTTCCAATTTCCATATTTTTGCGAATCCTGATAACGAGCCTGTGGGACCTGAGGACATCATGGCCGGCAAGGTACCTTGGCAAAAGCTCAAGACGTTATCAGGGGGCGGTGACCTCCCGCACGTGATGCGAACAGGGCTCATTTGCGGAGGAGTGGATATAGCCAGCTGGCCAGGGGGTCTCTTGTCTTGCCGCCACACCCTCCAGGATGTTGAGCGGACGGCGGGCGCATTCGAAAAGCTGCTCAAAATGCTCGCTGAAGAAGGCCGGCTTCCGTAGGGTTATGTTAGTCATTACGTAATATTGCTAGTGAGTCTGATCGAGGCGCGGTCGGTCCGGAAGACCACCGCCACCCGAGAAACTCAAATTGCAAATCCCGCTGTGGAGAATTCAATGAAAAACGCTCCCAACCGCAGAGAGTTCATCAAGGAGGCACTGGTTGGCGTATCTCTCACGCCTCTCCGAATAGAGTCGTCTGATGCAATCTCCCTGGCTCAAATAGTGGAGAGTGCTCCCGAGACCAGCGTTACGAAGGTACTGCCTGCAGTGGATCTGTTTCCACTGTCAGCAGTACGCTTGGGGGATGGACGCTTCAAGCATCACCAGGAATTGGACCGAATATACCTGCTCAAGCTCGATCCGGACCGGTTGCTCTCATGGTGCCGCGTTGAGGCAGGTCTGGAGCCAAAGGCGCCACCTTACGGAGGATGGGAGTCGGAGCGTCAGTATGGTCACCCACTGCCTGGCGCGATACTCGGTTTTTATCTTTCCTCTGCCTCGATGATGTATCAGTCCACCGGCGATGAGACTCTGCATCAGAGGATTGATTACATCGTTAAGGAATTGGGGGAAGTACAGCAGGCCAACGGCAACGGCTACCTGCTCCCCACGGAGAACGGCAAGAGACTGTTTAAAGAAGTGGCAGGCGGTCGAATTGAAATCGGATACGACCCCTACACGCTTGCCTTTATCAATGGGTTGTTTGAGCCGACTTACGTACTGAACAAAGTGATGCTTGGACTTTATGCAGCCCATCGCTTGGCCGGCAACCTCCAGGCCCGCGAGGTCCTTATTCGTACTGCGGACTGGTTTGGTTGCGAAGTTTTGGATAAGTTGAACGAGGAACAGACACAGAAGCTGCTGGATTGTGAGCACGGCTCCCTCAATGAGTCCTTCGGAGATGTGTATGAACTAACAGGTGATCCGAAGTATCTGGCATGGGGACGACGGCTGTGCCATCGCGTGATGTTGGATCCAATGTCTGAGGGCGAGGATATCCTGAGTCGCTGGCATTCGAACACCCAGATTCCGAAATTCACGGGATTCCAGCGTATTCACACCTTCACGGGCGAGCAGAAACTCGCTAATGCCGCCAACTTTTTCTGGAAGACTGTGGTGAATAATCGGTCCTGGGCGAATGGCGGCAACGGCGCGGATGAGCATTTCTTCGATCCCATGAAGTCTGGCGAAGCCCTCTTGACTTTGACTGGGCCTGAAACCTGCTGCTCGGTAAACATGCTCCGCCTGACCGAAGCGCTGTACCGCGCCCAAGGTTCGGCCGCTATGGTTGATTATTACGAACGCACTCTGTATAACCACATTCTGCCCGCGCACGATCCTGAGAGGGGAATGTTTGTGTATTACACATCGATGAGGCCGGGGCATTATCGTGTCTATTCCGATGAGTATGATTCGATGTGGTGCTGCGTCGGTACGGGGATGGAAAGCCCCGCGAAGTATGGGCGGATGATATACGCCTCCGATTCTGAAAGCATTTACGTTAACCTCTTTATCCCTTCGGAATTGAAGTACACCGAAAAAGCCCTAACATTGAGGCAGGAGACTCGCTTCCCCGACGAGGCGAGAACGAGGATAAGATTCTCCTGCCAGGAACCCGTGAAGCTCGCTTTGAAAATCCGCCACCCGTGGTGGCTGGCGCCGGGAGCAATGAACGTTTGGATCAATGGCCACAAACAGCCTGTTGTCTCACAACCTCGTACCTATGCAGCTTTTGTGCGCGAATGGAGAAGGGGGGATACGGTGGAAGTTGAATTGCCCATGCGGTTGACCGTAGAGACGCTACCCAACGATGAGAGCTACGTGGCGGTGCTTTATGGTCCTATCCTCCTAGTTGGGGAACTCACCACAGAAGGATTGAGCAAGGAGAACTTCTGGAGCACAGCCGAAGAGGTTGCTCGGGTTGTGCTGCCGGAAGACAGGGTACCCGTTTTGGTAGGTACTCGAGATGAAATCTTGAGACGAATCGAACGAATCCCTGGACAGACGTTGGCATTCCGGACAGTCGGATTGGCTAAACCTAGCGACATGAAAGTTGTGCCTTTCTATGACCTGCATTACGAACGACACGTGATCTACTGGCGGTTGATGACGCAGGAGGAATGGGGTGAAGAACTTACCCGGCGCGAAGAGGTGTGGCGTCGTGCTGTAGAGCTTGATGCCCGCACCGTAGACAGTGTACTGATTGGCGACAAGAATTCGGAAAGGGCCCACGCAATCAACATGAGAAACGCCGTGATTGGCAACGCACCCGCCTCCTGCTATCGAACTTGGCGGCAGATTACCAATGGCGGTTTCCTTAGCTATCAGATGAAGGTTCTGCCGGACGTTCCTCTCGCCATCTATTGCGAGTACGCGGATGCAGAAAGAGGATCGCCGATATTCGATGTTCTTGTGGACGATCATGCCACGGCCACGCAGCCCCGCCTCCAGGCAGAAGAGAGAAAACCTGATCGTGCTGTGACCTATAGGATTCCGCCCGAACTGACTCGCGGAAAGAGCTCAATAACTGTGAAATTCCAAGTGCCTACGGGCGATGCTGCGGGAGGAGTATTCAGCTGTAAGATCGTTCGAGTTTGATCGCGAGGTTGCAACCAGGGTGGTGCTTCACCAAAAGCTAACCCCGTATAGTCAAAAAACTCGAACAAACTGAAATTGCACAGATAATCAGTCCCGAAGACAATCCAAAGTTTTTTCGTCTCCACTCCAATGCCTTCAACACATCGGAAACAACATGTGACCAATCTACACGACGGGCTAGCGATGACCGGCCAGGAGGTGGGCCGCTGGGTAAATTGCTGATTCTGCGAGCGGATCAGATTTTGGCGACGCACAGCTATTTGCTGGGCTTGAAACGGCGGAATCGCAAAGACACGTGGGCGTACCTCCAGCAGGCGGAAGCGCAGCGGGACTGGCAGGAATGTCCAGCGGGGATCGCTTCCGCCGAGAAGGCGGTAGTGCCGAGGACTCGCGTGGTCGAGGTGGCCGGTAAAGAACCGGGCGTGCGCGTGTTCGTGGTTCACAGTAAAGAGCGCGAACGGTATGAGCGCAGCCTGCGGGAACTCTCGATGGAGCGAGTGCGTAAGGAGCTGGAGGCCCTCGAGGCGCGAGTTGAGAAAGGCGAACTGAAAAAGCCGGACAAGATCGCGGCTGCCGCCGCCACCGTCCTACGCCGCCATCACGGTCACCGTTATTTTGACTGGGAGTGGCGCCAAGGGAAGTTTCGCTTCTTCGAGCACACGGTGAATGGGGCGCGGGAGAAGGCTCTGGAAGGCAAGTACGTCATCCAGAGCGAGGAGCGGAATTTGTTGCTGCCTCGGAAGGATGGCCTGGCATGGGAATGTGTCCGATATCACAGCCCTTCCCCAACCGACGCCGATAAGCCAGCGGGGTATCGCCCACCAGCTTCCGACATCATGCCGAAGTAGCTCTGGTTGCAGAAGCCTGTCTCCTGGTTGATGCTGTCCAAGGGTTTGTCGGTGGTGGTCAATAAGACTTGCGCCTTGGCAATGCGGAACTGGTTAAGATACGAATGGAAGGACTGCCCGGTCGTCCTCTTGAAGAAACTCATGAAGTGGGAGCTGCTGATGGCGCAAAGGCGTGCCGCATACTCCACCTGGACCGGCAAGTGGCCGTGCTTCTCTAGCGGGTGTTCACCGCTGAGCCGGAGTGACGTTTTACGTGCAAGTTGCTGCTTGCTAACGAGGTCTGCGACGCTCGGGCAGTTTCTTGCGCGTGACTACAACAATCTTCCGGTGCGGTAGCGCCTCCGGCAGGCGAAGGTCGGCGGTTTTGAGCAGCGCCCGGCAGGCAGCGCTGGGCTGGGGAATCCGCAAGCAACTGCCGCCTCCGTCGATCTGCATTTCCATCGAGCACAACGTCTGTAATTGATGCAGCCCCTCTTCCACGGTTATATCCAAATCCGCCCAGGCCCGGCTCAGTTCCCGGCGGACCAGGTAGGCCAGCATCACCACCAGCACTTGAGCGCGCGTATGTTCGGCCGTGCGCACGTGAATCGGACGGGTCTCCAGGTGCACCGTTTTACAGGTGCGGAAGGCCTGCTCGACTTGCGCCAGATCCTTGTAACGGTCATGCACGACCTGCTTGGAAGCCACGCTCTTGGCCAAGTCCGTCTTGATCACGTAACACCCATCCAACCGTGCGGCTTCTTCCCGCGCGGCGGAGTTAACCGCTACTTGCACGCTGCGCTCTTGCGCCTTGACCTCCAGCCAAGGCGCAATTTTCAACTGGGCGATTTTGACCCGCCCCCGCTTTTCCGCCGTCCCAACCCGGGCGCGGGGATGCTCACGCAGGTAGCGGTTCCGCTCCTCGCACAGACGCTCGACGCACGCTTGTTTGTCCGCCCGCGCAGCGGCCAATTGTTCGGCCCGCAGAGGATTCCGCCGCAGCACATAACGTACGCCTTCCTGCTGGACCTCGCAGATCTCGGCCGCAAACAACTCCATCTGCAACACGCCCGCCGCCAGCAAGGTCTCGATCTGGGGCTTGGTGATCGCCGTAATGTAGTGGAAGCCTGCGGCGGAGAGATCCTTCACTTGGCCGCTTTTAATCATCCCCCGGTCACCCACAAACGTCACCTGCTCACAACCGAAACGCACGCTGGCTTTCTTCACTTGTGCGGCGAAGGTCTTCGGGTCTTGCGTGTTACCCAGGAAGACTTCGGTGGATAGCGTCACACCTTGCTCGTCGCACAACAACCCGATGACAATCTGCTGCTTCCCCTTCTTGCCGTCCCGGGGGTAGCCATAGGCCCCGTAGGCATTCCTTTCACCTTCCAGGTAACTGCTCGTCACATCGTAGAGAAACAAGTCCGGTTTCTGCTGGCCGTGCCGGCTGGCGAACAGCCGGTCCTCGATCCGCTGCTGGTGCTCGCTGAGCCAAGTCAGGTTGGCGTAGAGGTCGTTCTCATCGAAGCCGCGCTCCAAGCCCAGCACATCGCCGGCGGCATGGACTTGCGCCAGCCGCACCGCGGACAAGCGCGAGCCCTGGTCGAGCACGCGAGCCAGAACTTGCCACAGGGCCAGTTGTGCCTGGAAGCCGGTACCGAGGGCTTTGAGGATGCCGAGCCGCCGGGCCATCTCCGCGACGGTCCACACGGCGCCGAGCGAAAGCCCCTGCGCAAGGTAGATCTGGCCGAGCGAGCGGAGGGCGGCCAGATCGCCCTTATGCTTCAGCGCCAGTTCGATAGCGGCAATCTCCTGGGGGTCAACATGGGTGAGGTTGGCGATGTTGCGCTTGCGGACGTGGGGGCCCTCGCGGTAGGACTCGCGGAGGTAGATGGACTCATAAACTTTGCCGTTGGAGGACAACCAGGAAGCACGCGATATATACATGACCACATAATTTATCAAAACGACCATATTGTCAAGGGTAAATTCGACCTATAACGTAATATGCGTGTCTACATAATTAGGGCCAAAATCGCACTTAACCCCACGAGGCAACACAAGTTATCTCAAAAATTCAGAGGTGAACATCGGCTGGAAACCGGCTTACGGTGCGGCTAGTGAGGCACTCCCCAGAGGAAACGGGGAGCAACAGATAGGCCCAACCTACGGAGCATGGTGCCAGTCCTCGACCCTACTGACGAGGGGAGAGGAAGTCGTGCTTTGGCATTGCTTACTCTCCTACTCTGCCGCCACCTTCATTTTCAACGTTGTGCCGCCAGGTGGGGGTGGGACCCCAAACTTTAGCCTCCAGAAGGTCCAATTCGAACCACTGGCAAATGCGTGCGCATGAAAGCGGAGCACACAATCTTGTAAGACAAGTCGCATCCCCAGACTTCCACCCGACCAAAGTCTCTGGGCCGCCATCCCTTTTCGCCATAGAGTTGCCCGTAGTGGGTCAATTTGGTGTAGCGGCCGCTTCGCGCCGCCATTTGGCGAGGTAAACTCGCCTCTACAGCATCAAATTGCCTCACTACCCTGTTGGGTTTGCAATGGCCATAGGAGCGTGCCGAGTAATGCTAAAACTGGCTTCTCTCGAATTCGGACACACTCCTCGCATTTCTTATAAGCCGCCAAAACATCTCCCCTCTTTTCGATGTACTCCGGGTTCAGTTCCGCCACGCACCACTCTTCTTTCCAGCCACGGCTTAGGGCAAAAGGTTACCTGCTTGTGCGATGTCCCCGATGAAGCCGTCTGCCTTGAGGGCCACGTTTCGCACTCTCCGCAGGTCATTGGCGAGAAGTGCGATATCCGCACTCGTAGCACCTTCCACGCGCAAGAAGCTTTCTACACTTCCCAGCGTCCGGCAATTCTGTATTACCGCGCCACGTGTATTACGCAAGCGGATCAGGGGCTCATCGCCGTTGCCTGGCGCTTTGAAGCCGGTCAGTTCGAGATCTTCGACGTCATCGCAAATGAGCGCTGGCCGTAGGTCCGGCTTCTCGAGTTCCAACCGCACATTGTGGAGCGCTACCCCTTTGGCATGCCGGAGATAGAAGCCGTACGCCGGAAGAACCCCGAACATCGTGTTCTCCGGGTAGGCCTTTTCTTGCTCCGGAACATCCCTCCGCTGCGCTTCTGCCAAAGTGCCGCTCCCCGGATAGGTCATATAGACGTTATCGATCATCACCCCCTCGACCGGATGTCCCGGGATACCAGCGATCAGACACGTATTTCCGGTCCGCCACCGGTCATTCCTACTTGCCACCGTAGCGCGAATCCCGCTGACCACGACATTTCGCAATCTCGCCACCGAACCTGGCCGTTCCACCTTTTTGAACCCATAGTCCTGGCCACGATTGCCTAGAACGATAGTAATTGGAGCGGAGACGTTGTGCATACTGATGTTACTCACAGTGATATCTTCGAGATCCCCTCCGTCGACAGTCAAGAACTTGAGGCCCCCAAGCGGGCACTCGTAACAGGCACAGTTTGAAATGCTCACATTTTGGAACCCGCCCAGCGATTGCGTTCCAAATTTGATCGCCGCACAGGTGGTCGTCAACACACAGTTGGTAATCGCGATGTTCTTGCACACGCGCGGGAACGAGGCCTTTACAACTATCGCGTCGTCCGAGGTATCGACGAAGCAACCGCTCACAAACGAGTCCTGGCAACTGTCCAGAAGAATGCCGTCTTCGTTATAAAAAAAGCTGCTATAGACGCAAATCCCCTGGACAAAGACCTTGTCGCACAATGCAAAATGTGCGGTCCAACACCCCGAGTCACACAGCGTGACATCTGTGATCCTTACATTCTGGCAGCCTTTCAGGAAGAGCAGCCTTGGGCGCGCACCGGTCGAAATATCCCGGTTTCCTACAGGCGTCCGAGGCGGGAAGGGTTTTCCGTTCCCATTGATGGTGCCCGGGCCCTCAATGCCGATGTTCTTCGCCCCGTCCGCATACACCAACGCCCATATATCGAATCCCCCGACATCCAGATCACGAGCGGGGAAGGGCTTGGGCGGATAGTCGCTGATGCTTTGACTGCCTAGCAGCGTCGCCCCGGGAGATAAGTGCAGGGTCACACCATCCTTCAAGGTGAGCGTGCCGGACAAAAAGCTCCCCTTCGGGAAGAACACTACACCGCCGCCTTGAGAACAGGCGTCGATAGCCGCTTGGAGTGCAACGGTATCCAGGGTCTTGCCATCACCCTGTGCGCGAAAATCGCGGACGTTCCACGCCGGGCCCGGCGTGCGCCCGCCGCTCTGCGCCATTGCCCCTTGCTGCGTGGCGAGCGCCGCCAAACCTATACCGGGAAAAGCTTTAGTAATCAGTCGCCTTCGATCCATCATCGGGTTCCTCATCCCTTCGCTTTGATTTAAGCACCTATTATTATTTTGTTACGTTCTGTCGGCCTGAGATCCACGAATGTCAACGGAACCGGCTCTGTCAGTGCAATCGGAGTCCGTCCAGAAGCCGGTGTCGTCCAAGTCGTTCAGACGCGCATTTCAAGGGACTCTGGCCATGAACCTAACAAAGTAATACTATTGAGCTGGGGGCTTTGCCTTCATCCCAGCGGCTCAGCACTTGCCACTGCCAAGTATCCTTGAAGTGTTTCTCTTGGTCAATCTCCACCGCTAAGTCGCATGACCCTTGCCCCGAAGCGAACAGGAGAGCGCAGTGCAGGAAATCTGCATGCTCCGTTCGATGTGGCGGGGACTGGAAACGGAGTCGTCAGACCACCGCGCCAGTTCCCGACCCTACCAATCTGCTCTGCGCACGCCTGCGGCCCTCGAATCTCGACGCGGCGGCAGGGTGTGTGAAGGAACTGGAGCGGATCATAGCGTAGATTCGCGCCGCCTGGCGGAGATGCACATCGTCGTGCACGGCGGTTCGTAATATCCCCGTTTGCCGGGCATTCGAATCTCACGTCATTTCTCTCTTCGGACTGGACTTTTGAGGCAGTGAAGCTGGGAAGAGGCACCGCAAGCGCTCCTCAGTTGAGCGTTGACCAAGAAAGCCCGCTCCGGGTCGGTAGCAGACTTTCAAAGCAGCCCGGTTATGCTCAAGACGAACAAGGCCAGCACCAGGATGCCCAACCCGAGCTGCATGCGGCGAAAGGTCGCGGGACGCGCGCCGCGCCACTCGCCGGTTATAATTCCCAGCGAGGATGACCAAAGGATGAGCGTGATCATAAAAACGGCGAAGCCGATCGAAGTCCCGAAGCGGCCGATCACAGCCGCGCCCACGCCGTAGAGCTGAACACCGCTAAGCCAGAACACCGCCATTCCCAACGAGAGGAGCCCCTCGCGAAACGGAGAGCGCGCGAACGCCGCCACCGTGTGGTTGCGCCGCAACAGGAACACCGTGTATAAGAGGTTGGGAATAAAGCCGGCCGTGAGGACAAACGGCCAGATCACGTATGTGGCCCGAATCGGAGTCAGGCCGAAGGCCACAGCCTGAGCCGCAATCTTGCCACTGAATGCAAACCCAAGGTTCAGCATGCCTCCTAGCATTCCGGCGATAATGCAAATCCAAAGTCCCACCCGGAAATCAGCGACACGTCTTGCGGCGGTGTCAGCGCCTGCGTCTCGTTCCCGCTGCGAGCCGGCTTTCCCGTATACGGTCAGGCCCGCCGCAAGGATAGCGGCACTCACCAGGAGCAACAATCCGCGCACCTGGAAGATGACCTCTGGCTGCATAACCACCAGGGGAATCAGACTGCCCAGCACCGACGACATGCCGATCACGATGGCAAAAGCCACTGCAGTACCGACTCTGTCAATCCCCAATCCAAAAGCGGCCTGACCGATACCCCACAAAAAGCCGAAACCGACAGCGGGTAGAAAGTCAATGGGCGGGAGAGCGGAGAGCAGGCGGAATAGTCCTGGCGCCGCCCGGAGGGCCACCAGCCATGGAAACACTAAAAGCGCCAGGATGCAGAACAAGAGCCACGTATTTTCCCACCTCCACGTCCGGCTGTATTTCATCGGTACTCCAAAGGTGGCAGCTAGTATTCCACTAAGGAAGGTCAAAAAAAGGCCCAACCAGAAATGTGTAGTCACGTAAGCACCTAACCCGGCGTAGCCGGAACCAAACAGTTCGGAGTGCCGGGTGCTATGATCCCTCCGAGGAGGTCGAATCTCGGATGGGGTTACAAATGTTGACCGAACGCCGGAGCTGCCAGATCGCGAGCGTGCTGTCCTGTTACGACCGCCTGTTGATTCAAGGCACCCTGCCCGGCTTGTGTTATGCCGACGGCATGACGGGCTATCTTTGCGCCCACCACGTTCGCATCTTTGACTACGCCCAGTGGGCGCAGCCGTTGCGCGAAACGCTGCGCAAGAACGCCGAACGTCTGGCAGCCGAGAATGGTCTGGAGATGGAGTTTATTCACCGCCCCAAGAGCTTCCGCAAGGATGAGAAGATTCATCAAGTGTTGAAGAACCGCGACCGATCCCAGCCTGGCGTGGATTTTCTCGGCCCTGGAGCCGTACTCCACTTATTCCCCCTGGCATGACAAGACCACGGGCGAGAACTACTTGCGCCCCGGTGACGGCAAGCGCTTGCATTACTACTTTTACTTCATCGATGAGGAGCTGGGACTGTGCTATGTCCGCGTCCCCACATGGTGTCCTTTCCGGTTGCAGGTTTATCTCAACGGGCATCACCCTCTGGGCTGCCGTCCGAAGCGCAAATCGATCGCGGACACCCGGCTCGACAACGACTTCGTCGCGATCGCGGACTTCGAGCGCACGCAGAAAATCGCTGACGACTGGCCGGTGGAGAAGCTGCATGGCAAGCTGGACGAGTGGGCCGGGCGCTATTGCCCGGTGATCGGCCAGTTTGATCCGGAATTTCCTTTTTAGCTCCTAACAGCCCCATATTATACACTCCTCAAGGGATTCCAGTGCTGATTTTTTCATTGTCTGGGTCCAGGGGCTCGGGACGGGGCCCCGTCTGACCCATCGCGAGTCCTGAACCTGCCCGGCCTCGGCCTTTCCATCCGGTTTTGTCAGACACCTCTCCGCACCTGGAGGACTCTGGATCGTTTTTCACTGGCATCAGGCTGAGCTATCCCGACGGAAGCGGCAGTTCGGCTATTCGCCCCAGCATACTGGCAAACAGACGCCGAGTCAGATGACTCTCCGCCAGGAGCACCCTTCCGCGGCGGCTTGCCCCTCTGGCCCTGCAGAACAACAAGGTCATCTACGATCTCTTGTTCCGGATCTGCGCCCAGACCCTGCTCGAAATCGCCCGTGATCCCCGCCATCTGGGCGCCGACATCGGCTTCTTCGGGGTGCTCCACAGTTGGAATCAGAAGTTGGAACATCATCCCCATGTCCATTGCGTGGTCCCGGCCGGTGGCCTCTCCCCCGATCACCAGCGCTGGATCCACCCCCGCTATCGCTTCTTCCTCCCCAGAAAGGTGCTGGGTCGTGTTTTCCGCGGCAAGTTTGTCGCCGCTCTCAAACGGGCCTTCGACGACGGCCAACTCGGCTTCTACGGGAATCTCAAGCTTCTGGCGGAAGCGAAGGCTTTCGCTGCTTTCCTCCGCCCCCTCTTCCGTCACGACTGGGTGGTCTACTGCAAACCGCCCTTCGGTGGCCCCCAACACGTTCTCCGTTATCTCGGCCGCTACACCCACCGCGTGGCGATCTCCAATCACCGCTTGGTCTCCCTGGAGGGCAATGAAGTCACCTTTCGCTGGAGAGACTCCGCGCACGGCAACCAGCAGCGCCTGATGACCCTGGCGGTCGAGGAATTCTTACGCCGCTTCCTTCTCCACGTGCTTCCCCCCGGCTTCGTGCGCATCCGCCACTTCGGCTTTCTGGCTCACCGACGGCGCGGGGCTCTCTTGCCACTTTGCTTCCAGTTCCTGGGACGACCGACCGACTTGCCACCCGCCCCAGAACTGCCGCCAGGCGATGAGGAAGGCTCGTCGATCACGTTGCCTTCTACCTCCTCGTGGCCCTGTCCCCAGTGCGGCGGGCCCATGATTATCCTGGAGCGACTAACCGCAGCGGAAATGTGCCTGCGCTCTCCACCGCTCACCCTCACGAGGCTCTCATGAAATACGGCATCCTTACTCAACTCCAGCGCGTCTGCCCACCACGCCCGCGCTCTCGTGTGCCCGGTCACATGCTGGCAACCCATCCCTCCTCACCCTATCCCTTGACATCATCCCCAAAGAAACTCCGGTCGACGGGTAGCACTCGCTTTCTGGCCCGCAGACAGCCATTCCACTTATCTCTCCATCCACCCGCGGGGCCGCTGAACCCCATTCAAAACCCATAGTTTGCCCGCGTCCGCCACAAACACGGGCGGCTCCGTTCAAGTCGCTGTATCGGAAGCGCGCCGAACGGCGTGTCTGCTACTCCGGAAACTGGTCCAGCCGGCGCGCTTCCGATACGCATTATAAAAGGGCGCCCCTTTTGGTGTAGGTTCTGAGCGCGACCTCATTCCCTACGAAAAGGAGCACCCCAATGGATAAAACGAAGTATATCGGCATGGACGTTCACAAAGAAACGATTTCAATTGCCGTGCTGGATTCTGTCGGCAAGCAGGTGATGGAGTCAATCGTCGAAACGAAGGCAGCGACCATTCTGGAGTTTATTGAAGGGCTACGCGGAAGTTTACATGTCACGTTTGAAGAAGGAACCTGGGGCGCTTGGTTATACGACTTGCTAAAACCTCGCGTCACGAAGGTCGTGGTGTGCAATCCGCGGAAGAATGCCTTGCTGAAAGACGGCAACAAGAGTGACCGGATTGATGCGCGAAAGCTGGCCGAGTTGTTGCGCGCCGGACTGCTGTCGGCGGTCTACCATGGAGAAACTGGCATACGAACCTTGAAGGAGCTGTCCCGCAGTTATCTGACGATCAGCAAGGATCTCACGCGGGTCATGAATCGGTTGAAGGCGCTGTATCGAAGCTGGGCCATCCCCTGCGCCGGTACATCTGTCTACGCACCGCGTCATCGTTCGGAATGGTTGGGCAAGATCACAGAAGCCGGCGTGCGCCGTCGGGCCGAGTTCTTCTATCAACAGCTCGATGTGCTGCAGGCTTTGCGCCGAGAAGTACGACGCGATCTTTTGGCCGAGAGCCGGAAACATAGGGCGACGAAATTGCTAGGTCAGATTCCTTGCATCGGCGCGATCCGAGCCGCTCTCTTGATCGCGCTGATCCAAACACCTCATCGGTTCCGCACCAAGCGGCAACTGTGGGCCTATAGCGGGCTTGCTCTCGAGACGCACAGCAGTGCGGAATACCACTACGTGGGAGGTCAGTTACAACATTCCAAGAAACAGCCGGCGCTTCGTGGTCTCAATGACAACCACAACCATGATCTCAAAAACATCTTCAAGGGCACAGCCGCGAAGGCCAGCAGTTGTGCCGGGCCCTTCCACGATTTCTACCAGGCTTTGCTGGCCAAGGGCATGAAGCCTTCGATGGCTCGTCTCACCTTGGCACGCAAGATTGCGGCGATCACTTTAATCCTCTGGAAGAAAGGAGCACGTTTCGACGCTGAAGAACTGAAACAGCAAGCGGCTTGAGCGTCTCGGGTAGAGAGTCCGCTCCATCCCCTGGGATCAACCTGGCGGTGGGCCAATCGGGTTCTGGAGACGTTCGGGTTCGAGGGCAAGTATCTCTAGTGCTGTTAGGCCCCGTGCACCTTTGCACATGAGTCTCTACCGATACCCTATGCTCCCTCGGATAACCCAAGAAAGCTATAGGCCACGAGTCTCAGATAGAACCATGGGTTGCCAGTTGGCAACCGCTTCGCTTGTCAAGTTTCAGGAGCCGAGTGGCGTCGTCACGACAGGAAGATGCAACTGAGGGGACGGAAAAGCCAGGCAGCCTCGTCGCTGCTCGGGACGAGCCGAGTTGATAGGTCAGAGAGCCAGAGCAAAACCAAAAGGCTCCTAGTAGGCTACAGGGTCTCGATGCCGAGGTCAATATTCCCTCGGCCTCCAGTCGAGGGGGAATTATTTCTCTTGACATCGCCTTTTATAGAACAGCCCTAAGACTTTTCAGGCCGAATCCCGCGCTTGAGGAGAAAGTGTGCTTTCGGCAAGGCTGCATGACTTGGCCTGAGGGAAGTTGCTAACGTCTGTCTTTTGCCCCAAGGGGGGCAAGGGGGACAGACAATGACCAGCGAGTTTCCCGTTATTCCCCCTAACATGCGGAAGGTTTACCGACGTCTCAAACGCTGGCGGAATGCGCACACGGGCCGCTTGCCGATTCTGGGACCTTTGTGGGCCGCGGAGGTCGAACTGGCTCGGGAGGATGGGATCTTCCCCACCGCGAAGGTTTTGCGCTTGGAGTATGGCAAACTGAAGCATTGGGTGGAAGCGGCAGATCCGGTGGCAAGGAAGGGTCGGGTGGCCAAGCTGGATTTGCACTCCGGGGAGCTGTTCCCGCGAGTCGGACTCATCGTGACTAACCTGGTGATGGACAGTCGGGCCGTGGGGCCTTTCTACAACCAGGGGGGGCACGGCGAAGCAGTGGATCAGAGAAGGCAAACAGGCGGTTAAGATGACGCGGCTGAGTTGCCATCGGTTCCGGTCAAATGAAGTGCGGTTGTGGCTGAGCGTGATCGCCTACAATTTGGGGAACCTGTGGCGGCGGCTGGCTCTGCCCAGACGGATCGAGAACTGGTCGCTGACGAGTCTGCAGCAGCGTCTGGTCAAGACCAGGGGGCGGCTGGTGAAACATGCACGCTACTACTGGCTTTTTCTGGCGGAAGGTCATCTCAACCGGCGGCGGTTCGGAGCCATGCTGGGCCGGATCGCGCTGCTACCGATACCGACGGGATAGGTGGATGGTGGTCCAGTCAGCAGCGGAATCCGTCTACAGCGGGTTGGGGTAAGGAGAGTTGTTGCAAAAGCAGGCCACAAATGGGGCAATTTTAGGCCGTGCTGGTGTGGATGGCCGACCGTCGGGAGTGCTCCCGATGAAAATCGCGTTACAGTATCGCGAACAAGCGAGACGGGTGTATCATGGCGCTGTTTTCGAAGCCAAAAAGGAAATCCTGGCTTAACCGGTTGTCTCAAAAATGGGGACAAGTTCAACGCGTCGCCAGATATGTGCAACAAAATGCACAATCAAGCACGAACCTAAGAGTTAAGCTGTTGGAAACAAAGTGGATGTAGCTTATTTCCTTTGGTTCTGCAATTGCCTGCAAGTATCCCGGCGTAGACTGGAAAGGAACAAGCAGACAACACGGAGGAATTTAAGATGCGTACGATCAGGGAGAAGGCACGTGTCTGGCGTGCGGTTGCGGTTGCGGGAGCAGTCTTCCTGACGGGCTTGTCCCTGGTCCCGTACGCTTCGGCGGATGGCATTGTCGACCCCGAGGTGAATCTCATCACTGCGCCAGATCTTCAGCCACCGTCAGGCGACCTGAGCGCTGGCACCAACAACATTCTCGACATTTTCACGTCGTCGTTGCCAAGTGGCTTCATGCTCATGCCTCCGGGCGGGATTCTGGAGCTTCAAAACGACACGGGCTCGCCGATCACAACCTTTAGCTTCATGCTCGTGGGCACGCCCGATTCCGCCGACGCCAACGGGGTCTTGACGTGTGCGTTCAACCAAAGCAACTACACTGGTTGCAGCGCATCGAGCAGCGCGGGGACTGGCAATCCCCTAATGATGCCGGGGCAGCCGCCTTGGACGTGGAGTTTCACCGGCGGCAGCGTCGCTGCGGGGGCAGACTTCGAGCTCCAGTTCGGCTCTTTTAATAACAAAGATACCCTTAGCGTATCCCCAGTACCCGAACCTGCCACGCTGACGTTATTTGGAGCCGGGCTTTTGGCCTTGGCGGGTGCTGCCAAGCGCCGTCTGTGGTCTGGGATCGGCAAAGGCGAGTAACCGCGATAAGTAGAAAGCCACTGCGGGCACGTCCCGATAACTCGCGCTGATGCGCCCAAGCGGGGGTCCTGACGGTGAGCCGCCAGGCCTCACAAGCCACCCCCCAGTCGACCCCTCCAATCAAGCAAGCGTAGCCCGGACCTCTCTTGTAGGTCCGCGGCTTGGGGGTTCAAATCCTCGCGTTGCCATCGACTGGCAAACGCACTCTTCCCAATTTAGATCAGTTAGGAGTGCTTGCGCGGCAGCGGGGGTCAGGCCGGCATCCACAACCATCACGTCGCGGTCGTTGACTATAATCGGGTGGTTGCCGCCGGCACTCGGCCCATTTCTAGTGGCATTGGCGGCCGTGGCATAATAAATCCCCTCGGCGATCTTATCGAACTTGTACATCTTGCCAGTGACGGTGCCCGAGGGAGGACTTCCCGCTTTCTGTTGGGCGTCTGCCTGGACCGAGAAGCATCCGGTGATCAGTACGGCTAAATCTAAAGCAAGTGCTCGTAATTTTATCATCTCGCAAGCCCCCCTAATAATTAGCCTTCGTTGCACCGCAGGTTGGTGGGTCAGAAGACAACCTTCAGCCCAAACAGGCTCTGCCCGCTTGGCGGGTGTGCTACTCGTAATATAAGGGTGACTTCTTCAGCTTATGGTGGAACGCGTAATCGTGCTCAATCCACATTTGCGCTCCCATGCTCTTGACGTAGTCTTCGATCCTGGCTCTCGACGCGAGGTCTTCCTCTTTGTTGTAATCGAAACTGGGAGTGGGGGTTCTCGCGGCCCGCTCTTCCGGGTAGTGGTAGAGATCTCCCACCAGCGCAACCCAGCCAGTCCTCTCCAGCTTTACCATGAGGATCTGGCTTCCTTCGGTATGCCCGTATGCAGGCTTTATGAGGATTGTGCCGTCGCCGAACACATCGTATGGATCGACCTTCAGAAGGATGATCGTTTTGGAGTCTTTCAGCTTGTTATACCCAGGCATAGCCTGGAGTATCATTGGTGGTGGTGTATCGGAAAACATCGCGTCGCGCTCAGGTTTCTGCACGATCCAGATCGACGACGCAAAGGCATTGGCATTGGCTGAGTGGTCGCCATGATAATGGGACAATGCAAGGTACGTAATGCTGCTCTCCGAATATCCGATCTCTGCGAGTTGATCCTTAAGGGTACGTTTGCCCGCGCGGTCAGCACCCTTAGCATCGGTGCCAACCTGCTCGTCGGGCACGACCCCTGTATCCCAGATGAGTGTGCCTTTAGGATGGACGATGAGGTAACCAATGACAGACATCCTTGCCTCTCCTAGTTGCTCTGGTTTCAAACCGTAAGTCTTATAGGGATCAGCTGGCGCCGCTAACGTACCGAGATCGAAGACATACAATCTTGTAGACCTGACCGTCTCTGCCTCTTTCGGCGCCGCAGCGGGACACTCCATAGACGGCCACAGCGCGCCCAAAATCACCCCGGCGGACGCTCTCAGCACCGTCCGGCGTGGCACAAATTGTTTCGCGTCAGTCTTCGGCACGACATACCTCCTTGGCTAGCAACGCGATTTCGGTACCCAGGGATGCGGCGATTACACACCGAACCGATTCTGCTGGCTCCTTTTTCATCAGTCCTATCTCAACTTTCATATTATTTGCAATTTCTGTTTCCGACAAGGAAAAAGCCAAAGGCTCCGAATCCCCCTACTACAAGGCGCTCCTGGCCGTTGGGGTGAAGCCGGAGGAGGTTGAGGTGGTCTCGCCCTCCCACCCTTCCATCCCCGACATCAAAGGCTACGATGGGGTGCTATTTACCGGCGGGAAGGACATCAACCCCAAGTATTATGAGGAAGCGGTCAAATATCCAGGCCTCGTTCAGATTGACGCGAAACGGGATGCCTTTGAATTTGAGCTATTTGATCGGGCACACCGCCACGGGCTCCCGATCCTGGGCATCTGCCGCGGCCTCCAGATGATCAACGTGAAGTTCGGCGGAACGCTCTACCAGGACTTGAACTCGGAAGCTCCGGTCGAGCATGAACACATGCAGTCCGCACCACGCCCCGAGCCGACTCACGCCGTCACCCTGACTGACCCCGAATCGCGGCTGGCGGAGACGTTCAAGGGGAGTTGCCGTGTGAACAGCCTGCACCGCCAGGCCATCAAGCGTCTGGGGCGGGGGCTCAAAGTGACGGCTCATTCCGAGGATGGACTGGTGGAGGCGGTGGAATCCGCCGATGCCTATCCGTTCCTGATCGCCGTGCAGTGGCATCCGGAAGAGATGGTTGACCAGCCCGAGCCGCGCAAGCTATTTGAGAAGTTCGTGGCCAAGTGCCGCGAGTTGGCCGCGCAACGCAGCTAGGGGCGGCCGCGTACGGCCTGAGGCCGCGACAGCAGAAGGGTAGAGCCTCCCTACAAGACTTACCGCCTTTCAGTCTTTTGCTTTTCTCGTCCTTTCTCTATCGTTGTTCTTGTTTTTTTGTTCTCTTTGGAGTTGTTGTCGTGGTCGAATCAGGTGGTTGGTCCCGGCCTCCGAACCTTGCGAGCACGCCCCACAAGGACTAGAGGAGATCGAAGTACATGCGATAAGGAAATCCTTGGCCCACCTCATAGAAGGGCACGAAGGCTCCCCACTCGGGCCTGAAGATGCTCTTCGGCTGGGCTGCTACCCGGAAATGCAGCCGGTCCCCAACGCGGGTAATTCCGAGATCTCCCCCGCCGGGCACGCTGGTGAGTCGCTGGGTGTAGCGTCCATCCTGGACCAAGACCACGGGGCCGCACATCAAGGCAACTCGTTGCGGATGCTGTTTGTCAATTGGCACCAAGCGGAGTCGCATCGGAATCTGGATCGCGACGCGATCACCCGCATTCCACGCCCGCTCGATAGTGGCCCACGATCCGGGGTTGGCAGGCACGTCGAGCTTGTTGCCGTTTACACTCACCGTCGCCCCCTGCGACCATTCGGGTACTCTGAATCCAAGCTTAAACGAGACGCTCTTTTGTGGCCGAACGGTCAGCGTGACGGTATCCGATTCCGGGTAGGCCGTCTCCTGTTCGATCTGGATCTCGTTTCCGTCGAGGTTCCAGGTTGCTGTGGAGGGCACAAACAAGTTGACGCACAAACTGCGCTCGCCCTGGAAATAGATGATGTTGTGATAGTCCGCCACCGCCTGAATGTACGTGCCGGAGCAGCAAGGGTAGGGGTCCCAGTAGTAGTCTTTGCGCGCTGAAGCGATATGCGTGTCGGAGCCGAGCAGGTAATCCGAATAGTAGAAGGTCCTCCCTCCGGAGGCCATGGGCAGCGCCGCCCCGATCCCGTTGTAGAGTAGCTTCTCCATCCAGTCTCCATACCGGGCTTCGCCGGTGAACTCGATCAAGTAGCGCCCCAGCTTGAAGACCGCCCACGCCCCACAGGGGGTCTCAAACGTGTTCGCCTCGCGTTCGAGTGACCTGCCCAGTTCGCCGTCCGGCGCTACCAGCCTTTCCGCCGGACCGTAACCGCCTGTGGCGTAGCATTGCACCTTTTGAAAGTGGTCGTAGGCGTGTACGATGGTCTCGAGATACTCGGGCTTGCCGGTAAGGGCGTAAGTCATAGCAGCGCTGCTCAGGGTGTTGACGTGGCTGTAAGCATGGAAGTGGGCCGGGTCAAGTGGGACCTCTCCATTGAACATACCCCAGTAGTGGTCGTAGCGCCACAGGTCACCGAAGGTTTTGTAAGTGCTGTTTCCGGTCGAGCGGTAGGCGCGATAAAGATTCTCGGATAACGTGTACCACTCCGGAGAGATGCCCTGAGCGTCGTCCACGGTGGCCGCCTTTCGAGTGCGGTCGAGGTTCCGCATAGCCCAATCAGTGATTCTCTCCAGCACCGGGAGTGAATCCTTCTCGCCGCCGTACTCATAAAGATCCACCAACCCACATACCAGCTTGTCCCAGGCGTAGTGAGAGAATCTCAGCTCCTGCGCCAAGGTCGGAGAGTAGGGCGTGCCGTCCGGCTCGATCGTCTTCGCCCACTCGCGCATCAGACGGACAGCCTTGGCGCGCATTGCCGTGTCGCCGGTGGCTTTGTACATTCGCGCCATGCCGCTCAGCCATTGGCCAAAGACCATCCCGGTGTCTTCCGAACCCCAGGCGCCCATGTCGTTCCCCGGGGCCAGCATGCCGACTCTCTTGCGGAAGCCTTTAAGGATGTCATCGTCCGGGAGATTGTAGAAGTAATCTCGCGTGGCATCATATTGTTTCTTCAACATGCCATCCCCGAGACGCACTCCCTGGTAATTGAACGTCGCCAGGTACACTTGCGGTTCCGAAGCGCTGGATGGAAGCGCGGTTGGGGGCTCAAAGGCGCGCAGCGCATAGGGAGCCAGGGGAGCCCCCACCAAGAGGTTCAGGAACTGTCTTCTGCTGGAAATGTGGTCCATGGGTAACCTCCCATTCGTAAATCGAATCACCCGCGCCGGTCTCGCGGTGTTCATCCGGAATTTCCATTATGGGCTTTCTGCCCGGCCGATAATATACACCTGACCACCGCTGAACGCAATTGTCAGTCGGATTTGCAGTGCCAGGTGCTTCCACAGGCCACGGAACGGCCAGCTTTGTTCCTCCGGACAACCCCAAGGCCTTACTTCGACCCTTGCCTCCTACACTTTTCCCACCCCACCCTCCCTGCTCACTGAAACCTGCTCGTTCGGCAGCTCACCTACCCTGCTGGCACGGACAGCGAGCCGATCCGCCGCACCATGGCCCCGAAGAGTCGCCGGGTCAGATGGCTCTCAGCTAGTAGTAACCAGTAATAGCGGGCGTGTTTCAGCAGTCGGCCGCCCCTTTTCACCAACCGCTGCTGCAAACTGGTCAGCGACCAGTTGCCAATCCGGTTTGGCAACACCAGCCGCCGCCACAGGTTCCCCAAATTGTACGCAATCACGCTCAGCCACAGCCGCACTTCATTTGACCGGAACCGATGGCAACTCAGCCGCGTCATCTTCACCGCCTGCTTGCCTTCCTTGATCCACTGCTCCGCCGTGCCGCGCTTGTTGTAGAACCGCACCACGGCCCGGCTGTCAGCCTCCAGGTTGGTCACGATGAATCCGACCCGAGGGAATAACTCTCCAACGTGGAACTCCACCTTCGCCACCACCCGCCGTGGTATCCTCCAGCTCGCTGCCTGATAGAGAAAGCTCTTGTACCAAACCACCGGCTTATGCCTTGGACATCCCACTGGACGAGTCAACAACCCCTCGATGTCCCGCTGCAGGCTGTCGTTGGCCGGGATGCGAATCGCATACTTCACGCCACGCTCTTCCAGCGCCTCGTACACCTCCGGCTTGGCGAAGGCCGCGTCGGCCCGGAACACAACGTCCTTGCCCAGCTTCTGCTGCCGCTCGATCTCTGGCAGCAGCAGTTCTCCCCACTCTTCAGCACTGTGCACATTGCCGGGCCTCAGCTTTGCCGCCAGGCAGTCGCCTTCACGATTGAACAGCCGCAGCGGGTGATAGCAGGTGG
>Ga0208562_1000091_pt1 | contig 75059 bp, 78 predicted proteins | sample June2015DPH_16_1_3_FD_184715 | JGI IMG/M metagenome (GOLD analysis project Ga0208562, IMG submission 184715) | Peatland microbial communities from SPRUCE experiment site at the Marcell Experimental Forest, Minnesota, USA - June2015DPH_16_150... | ecosystem: Environmental > Terrestrial > Soil >... | reverse complement strand
GCTTACGCTCGCACCCACACCGCAGCCTACGTGTCCGACAAGATCGCCGGTCTTATGAAGCGGCTCGTCACCGCCTTCGGCTTCGACCCGCGCGGAGTTGCCGATGCGTGGACAGAATGGATCGACCTCGCGGCCCGTACATGGATGGAGAGTGGTCATCTAACCGCTTTCAAGATCCAATTTCATATGCCGGGAGAGACGGTCATTCGCGGCGGATTCGAGTTTCCTATCCGCTACGATGGCAACGGCGATGCCGATCTTTACGTCGACGAGGACCATTTTCGCGAGTCGATCCTGAAAGCCGAGAAGCCGCCTTCAGCCTCACTCTACCGAATCGTGCTGATGACGAGTCCGGGCGCTCCTCCGGTTAGAGGGGTCGGCGACGCCCCGGCGTTCTCCATGGGCACTCTCATCGCGCGGGAGGTGGGCAGCATCATCGTCACCCCCGATCTAATTGCCTCGGCGAGGTACTACAGAAAATGAAGACAACCACTGAAGCCTTTGAAACCTTCCGTCAGCGTCTTGAGCTCAGTAGCACTGATGCTGAGGATGCCCGGCGGCGACACAAGAGCATTCGCGACGAGATCAAGTCCGACTTCGAAATCGAGGGTGATTTCCTTACTGGCTCCTATGCGCGGCATACAAAAACGAAGCCCCTCAAGGACGTCGATATTTTCTTCCCGCTCGTCGGCGACTCAAAGAAGAAGTGGCGCGACAAGGCGCCCCGCGAAGTGCTCGACGCGTTTAAGGAGTGTCTTGCGAAAGCCTACGGCGCTGGCTCGGTCGAGTGCGGGCGTCGTTGCGTCACCGTCACGTTCGACAAGAGGAATCCTACCGTCAGCGAGGACGGAAAGATTCTGTCGATCGACGCTGTCCCCGCCGTCGCCTTGAGCGACTGCTACGAGATCGCCGACGGCCACCTAGGCAGATGGATCAAGAGCAATCCAGATGTCCACGCCACGGAGTCGACAGGTAAGAACAAGTCCCTCGCCTGCAAGTGGGTTCCCCTCGTCAAGATGTTAAAGGCGTGGAACCGTCAGGCAGGAAGGCCCATCGAGCCATCTTTCCTTGTCGAAGTGATGGCCCAGAGTCTTCTCGACGGCCCGTTCACGAGTTACCCGAGTGAAGTGCGCCGCTTCTTCGCCGCCTCGCTCGACGGCATCAACCAAGAGTGGCCCGACCCGGCGGGCTATGGTCCGCCTGTCTCTGATCAGATGACGTCCGAAAAGCGAACGGCCGCTAGTGTAGCACTTCGGAAGGCTGAGGTGGATGCCACTCGTGCGGTGCGGTTCGAAAAGGAAGGCCGACAAAGCGAAGCGCTCGCACTCTGGCGCCAGATCCTGGGGCAATACTTCCCGGCCACATGAGGTCACTATGATCACTACAGCGGTGTCAGCCAGCGGCGCGCGCATTCAGGGAGACGACTACCAACACCTATACGCCTGGTGGCAGGCCCTGAGGTTGCTCACGCCGCGGACGGACGTAACGCTGATCGAGGTCGAAGCCTTCAGCGCCGGAAATGTCGACGATGTTGTCGTGCGGCGGGCGAGCGGTCCCGACGAATACACGCAGGTGAAGTATTCCGTTGACGCCAGGAGCCCTTTGTCGTCGGAGTGGTTCACAACACGCGGGACTGGTGCTGGGTCAAAGAGTCCCCTTGAGCGGTTCATGGCGAGCTGGCATCTTCTGAAGTCGAAAGGGACGTTGCCCGAACTACTACTCTTTACCAATCGCGTGATCGACTCAGCAGATCCGGTCCTGAAATTTCGGAGTGGTGCAACCGGTACCCTGGGCCAACGCCTCGCCACCGAAAGACCGCGGTCGGCCGCGAGGAAGGCGCTTGCGGAATGGGTGAAGCACGCAGGGATTACTGAGCCGGAGCTTTTGGAGTTGCTCTGCCGACTGGGGCTCAAAACAGACCAAGGCCCATGGAGCGATCTTGTGAAGGTAGCTTCAGATCGTATGGGCTACGCTGGGCTACGGACGGCAGACACTGCCGTCGAGATCGGCGTCGCCGTCATTCGGGCGATGGTGAAGAGCGGCAAGCGCACTTTGAACCGCGACGAACTCCGCGCTGAGATTGAAAGGCGGGGTCTAGGCGGTGACACCAGTTACTCCACCCTCGTCGTTGAAGCGATCGATCGAGCGCCATGGTCCTACGCCGGTCAGGTTCACCTCGATTGGATCGACCTCTTTGCCGGTGATGAACCGCGCGCACGTCGACAGCTTCGAGATCCTGACAACTGGAACCGGCGACTGCGCCCTGACCTCGTTGCCGCAGCAAAGGCGCTGAAGGCGACGGGGAACAACCGCGTCATGGTCCGTGGATACATGCGACTGGCGTCCTGGTTCATGTGTGGCGTAGAACTTCCTGACATCCGTCAGCACCAGGTCGCCTGCAACCAGAAGGATCAACTCTGGTCGAGTGAAGTTGCGCCAGCGGCGTTCAAGGTAGCTGACACGGTTGTAGATCTTGGACAGGGACCGGATCTCGCAGTAGGGCTCAGCGTCACCAATAGAATCACCGCCGACGTTGTTTCGTATTGCAAGCAGGTGAGGCTGCCTGTGGCGCGATACGTCGATTTGTCGCCACTGGCAGGAGTCGGGGCTCTCTCGATTGCGGACGCGGCTGCGGCTGTGGGCTGGGCGCACGCCACGCGTGAGAGAATTCGATCTGCTGTTCGTGATTCAGGTGCCCGACGGGTTCACCTCTTCATGTCTGTGCCAGCCGGTGCTGCACTTTTACTCGGTCATATCTGGAACCGAGTCGGAACGACCGTGGTCTACGAAGACCTCAGCCCCGGCTATGTCTCCACATTCGAGTTCCCTGGATGACAGACATAGCTAAGCGCGCCGGGAAATAGGTATCAAGAGACGTTCGTTTACGAGACCGAATCAAGAATGGCGCCAGCGACGCGCCGCCGGCGATTCACGTCGTTGAATACTGAGGATCGCCCAACGTGCCGACCCCTTGCGGAGCCGTAGTACTTGCACTCAATGATCGGCTGATCTACTTCCTTGCAACAGGAAGCTTCGAACGGCCGAACTTGCCGCGATCTTGCAAATCAACGAGGAACAGCCCGCGCAGAGCGCGTACCTGCCGTGAGCAAGCCGCGAGGACTTTCGAAAACGAGGACAAGTACCACCTCAATCCACTGATAGTGAAGCTTGGTTGCCTGGAGCCAGGAGATCCCAACGGTGCCTGCTCCCACACAAGTGCTCACGTCTTTTCAATGAGAAGTCACATCTTCCTGTTCTTTCGCGTTGAAGGCCCCTGATTTTGCGGCGTTCCGCTCACATCTTTGATTGGCTCAGTCCACATCTTTTTAGACACACAGCCGGCACAATGGTTCACATGCGAGCGACGACTGTCGCGATATCCGACAACCCTGGAGCCGCTGAAGCCGGTCGTCGAGATACCGATTCGAACCAAGTCTGAGTTTAAAAACCATGTTCCGACAGGAGGATAAAGTGAATCACGACGAGAAGAATCACGAAGGCAAAGCAGAGGAGACCATTGCGCTTGAGGAGGAAATCCTTGAAGAGCTAATCGATCTCGAAGAGTGGGTCAAGGCGGGAAAGAAGCCGTGCAAGGCCAAGAGCTACCGCATCCGGATTGATAAGGAGAAGTTCACCGTCCACGTGCACAAGATGACCGGGAAAGAAATTCTGGGGCTGGTGCACAAGACACCGGAAAAATATCTGCTTTCCGAGAAATTCCATGGCGGACGCGTCGAGCCGATCAAGCCCGATCAGGTCGTCGAGTTCCACCGCTGCGAGGTCGAGCGGTTCCAGACACTCGCCAAGGACCCCACGGAGGGATAGTCGAAGCATGCGCAAGCAGTTCCAGCTGTCAGACGAGGACGAGCAGTGCCTTGCCGCGCAGGGCCTCGAATGGGAGGCCCTCGTCGAGGGCAATACGAAGTGGCTGATCGTTCAGTCCTATGCCATACCTGAGGGATATAACCACCGAAAGGCGAATGCAGCCCTACGTATCTCGCCTTCATATCCGGACGACCAGATCGATATGGTGTACTTCTTCCCGGCGCTTGCGCTGACAAACGGAAAGGCGATCCGCCAGCTCACGCCCCATCCTCTCGACGGGCAGCAGTATCAGCAATGGTCGCGGCACAGGACCGCTCAAAACCCGTGGCGGCCGGGTCTCGATAACATCTGCACCCACCTTCTGCAGGTCAATAACTGGCTGGAACGGGAGCTAGTCTGATGGCGGAGTTCCTATAGATGCAAATCAAGCTCAGGCTCGCGGCTAGAGACCATGTCGCGTTGCGCGATCACCTGCTGCCGGGAGACGGCCTCGAAGCGGTCGCGGTGGCTCTGTGCGGTCGGCGCCGCAGCAATTCGCGCCATGTGCTTACCGTCCGGTCGATGGTCCCGATCCCGTACAACGAATGCAAGGTGCGGACGCCCGACCGGGTGACCTGGTCTACACAACGTCTTGTTCCGCTACTTGAGGAGGCCTCGCGCCGGGATCTCGGAATACTGAAGATTCATAGCCACCCTGGCGGCTATCCGCAATTTTCCGAGGTTGACGACGAATCCGATAAAGATGTTTTCAACTCCGTGTTCGGCTGGACGGACAGCGCCTTTCCGCACGCCAGTGCAGTGATGTTGCCCGACGGGAAAATGTTCGGGCGTGCCATTCTGCCAGACGGCTCCTTCCAGGACCTCGACTCCATCATGGTGCCGGGGGATGATTTGTGCTTCTGGGTTCCGGATGGCGGATCGAAATCGCCTTCCTTCACACAGCGGCATGCGCAGCTTTTTGGTGCCGGCACGATCCGGCGGCTGGGAGAAATGTCGGTCGCGGTCATCGGATGTTCCGGAACCGGCAGCCCAGTTATCGAGCAACTGGCGCGGCTGGGCGTTGGGCGGCTGGTGTTGGTCGATCCCGACCGAGTGGAGGAAAAGAACCTTAACCGAATTCTGAACGCGAGCCGCGAGGATGCTTACCTGCGCAGGCCGAAAGTGGAAGTGATGGCACGCGCCATTGCGCGGATGGGTTTCGGTACAGAAGTAGAAATTATTCCCGAGGACTTGGCGACGCCCAAAGCCGTGAAGGCCGTGGCCGAATGCGACGTGGTTTTTGGTTGCATGGACGGCGTCGAGGGCCGTCACCTGCTAAACCGTCTCGCAGCCTTCTATGTACTGCCTTATTTCGATATCGGCGTGAAACTCGAAGCTGACGGAAACGGCGGCATTGACGAAGCGTGCGGTGCCGTCCATTACGCCCGGCCCGATGGCTCGACGCTCCAGGATCGTCACGTTTACTCCACTGAACAGCTGAGGGCGGCGGGCCTCAAGCGGACTGACCCGAAAGCTTATAGAGAGCAGGTCAGGGCGGGCTACATTCACGGAATCAACGAAGACAGGCCCGCCGTTATCAGCATCAACATGCAGATGGCGAGTATGGCGGTAAATGAGTTTCTGGCGCGCCTGCATCCGTACCGGCTTGATGGCAATGAAGACTTTGCAGTGGTGCGCACCAGCTTTGTCCAAGGCATGGGCTACTGCGAGCATGAAGAGGCCGCTTCCGGGCTGTTTTTTCCTCACATCGGAAAAGGAGACGTTCGCCCCCTTCTCTCCATGCCTAACCTCAGCGAGCCCGAGGAAAGCGAGTGATGTGGTTCTCATCGTTATGGGAGAAGACACGGCAAGCCGCACGCAAGAGCGCGAGAAAGCTCCGTGAAAAACTCCCTAAGAAAAAGCTGAAGCAGTACCGCTCTGTCCGTGTAGAAGAGATGCCGGATACCGTTAAACCCCATACGGTTTACCTATGTGGTGAGGGCGAGTATTTGTGGGCTGCGGCAATGATCTGCCCGTGCGGCTGCAAGGAGGTCATCAATCTCAATCTCCTAAAGACCGTCCGCCCTCGCTGGGGAGTTCAGGAGCATCCAGACGGAACCGTCACTCTCTCGCCGTCCGTATGGCGCCAGAAAGGATGCCGAAGCCATTTTTTTGTTCGCCACGGCAGGATTGATTGGTTCCGGGCTGGTTCCGGTGAAGATCGTGAGGGCGCATGACGTTGCAAACGACTCCGGATGAGTGGGAATGGTGGTGGGGCGGCTGGAGAGACCGGATTAGATGCGGAACGTGTCGAGCACTGATGGACCTCAAAGCGCCCTGCCCTGTTTGTGGCTGCGACTACCGCAATCTCTCGCCGACAGAGTACGTGATCAACGGCAAAGTGATAACTGTGCCTCCGGCTTTCGCCGGGGCGCTCGACTGGTCGCCATACGTAATGCTGCAGCTCATGGAGCGCGAGTGGCTCCGGCCGCCCGCAACGGGTGGCCAACTGTCGGCCTTGCCGCAGAACAACAGCCCGTCGTCGCGAGTCTTGCTCGTCCTAACCTTCTGGACGTACTTTGAGTCATTAATGGGTTGGTTCTACGAAACGGCGACGAGTGGACTCCCAGGCACGGTCGGGGCAGATCTTCTGCGACGCTACAACTTCATCGGCGCACGGCTTGATCACTTGCACAAAATACTTTTCGGCGTAACCTATAAGGATGATCTTCATCGGCTTGGCTGCGGGACAATCTGGAAACATTTGGCGAAAGTGCAGCAGCAGCGAAATGCGTTTATGCACGGGAATCCGGAAGCGATAACAGATGTGCTAGTAGAGGATACAGCGCGTTTGATTCCGGAGTTCCACGAAGCGTGGATTAAATCTTTCAACATGCGCTGTGCAAAACGCTCCTAGGCTCTTTCGCATTTCTAGGCCTAAACTCAACAGTCGTGTTCAGTCGGTCGCCAGTTCGTTATTAGACGCTTGCATGCGATCCACATTGTCTTCGACCCACCCAAAGCCGAAGGTCCGGTCGAGGAGTTCGTTTGGGAGTTCCCGGATAATATTGGCGAGACTTCCGAGCGCGCTGGCCACTTTCGCCGCCGTCCCCACTTTGGTGACGACAATCCGTTGTTGTTCAATCGGAACCCAGGGAATTGATATTCCGGCAAATAGATCAAAGTCCAATCGCTGGCGACGCGTCGTGCCGCGACTGGCTCTTTCGCACAATTTGGCAAAGACCGGGAGTCCCAGAAAAAGGTCGAGATATTCCGGAAGAACTTGAGTGTGATCCAGATCGAATGCCCAGAAGTCACCGGTAATGATGGCACCGTCGAGATCGTCCGGGACGAAGCCCAGGGCACCGTATCTTGCGTCTATTCGTGAAAGGGTAAGCTGCCCCGCATTCACCAGAAATTGGCGCTTGGTGCTGATTTCCGCACCTTTCTGCGTGCCTCGGAGCTTCACTCCGCGATAGTGGTACTGTATCGTGATCTGCTTGTATTCTTTTGCGTTCTCAAGCTCCACACTGTGTTGGCTTCTGCGAAGGATCTCGCCCAAAGGACGGGTCGTGGCTTTGGCTATCGCCATTTCGCGTTCGAGTTCGCGCAAGTCGGCGAGCGAGGACTCTATCGTGTGAGCCGCGCGCTGAACGACGATCCGAATGTCCACATCGGGCCGCGAGTTCACGATTTTCGGATTGCGGCGAAGCAGGTCACAGGAGACTGGATCGATTTCTGTTCGTTTAACGCTCCAGGCGTGGGGGTTGTCCTCCCTCCCCAGCCACGACTGCTGCGCGGGCTTGAAGTCGTCTTCGGTGAGCGGATTGTTCTTCGAGCACTGCTTGCGTCCGTTCGGCGGGGGAACCTGGTAGTACCAGGTGCTTGAAGTTTCCTTGGAGGAATCGAAGAAGAGGATATTGGTCCTGGCGGTTTCGGCGTAGGGAGCAAAGGCGCCCGGAGGAAGCTGAACGACGGCGTACAGGTTGAAGTCTTGCAGAAGCTCGCGGCGGATGGCTGCCGCTACCCCCGCGCCTGTCAGCGTTCCGTCCGGCACTACCACGGCCGCTCTCCCGCCGTGTGCACCCGCACCGCTTCGTCTGAGTTTCCGCATAATGAGCTGGAGATAGAGCAATGCCGTTTCGGAGGTCTGCTTGTCCTCGGGAAAATTCGAGAGAATCCCCCTTTCCTCCTCACCGCCAAATGGCGGATTGGTAACTATCACGTCAACGCGGTCCTTGTTTCCAATCTCCCTGAGGGGAAATCGGAGGGCATTTCCGGGATCAATATCCGGATATTCAAGGCCATGAAGCAACAGGTTCATTTGGCAAAGCAGATAAGGCAATGGCTTTGCTTCAATTCCGTGAAGGGTGCCCCGCTGCAACCGTTCATAGTCCTGGGCGCGCTTTGCCTGATTTCTGAGATGATCGAAAGCCTCCACCAGAAATCCCCCGGTTCCCGCTGCCGGGTCCAGTATCGTCTCCCCCAATCGGGGGTTTATCGCGGCCACTATGAACTTGACGACCGGCCGCGGAGTATAGAATTCGCCGGAATCTCCGGCGGCGTCGCGCATTTCGCGGAGCATGGTTTCGTACATGCGGCCGAGCGTGTGAATTTCATCCTTCGAGGTGAAGTGAATATCATTTACGCGATTGATGACATCCCGGAGCAGATAACCATTCACCATGCGGTTGATGGTGCCTTGAAACACACGCGCCACCACGTCCCGCCTGTCACCGTTCAGACTCTCCAAAGCGCGTAGATAGGCAAACAGCCCCGGTCCTCTCTTCCCGTCCGGGCGCATGGCTTCATCGTGATTGATGAAAGCGATCAGTTCCGGGCCGGTGATACCCTCGGGCTTTGCCGCCCAATCACGCCAGCGATAGGGCGCTTCTATCGTGGAGTGGTAGCGTTTGCCGGCGAGCTTTGCTTCTGTCTGGCGTACCTGCTCCATGTCGTCGAGGAATTTGAGGAACATAATCCAGGTCAGCATCGGCAAACGGTCAAGATCGCCGTTGAGCCCTTTGTCCTTCCGCATGATGTCGCGGCAGGACTTGACGATATTGCCCAGCTGCTGCGCCGTGGATTTCAGGGATTCTTTCTTGAGTGTCGCGGTGTTTGCCATCGTTCGCCTTTATGCCACGTAGAGCAGTTGTTGTAATTCGCCGACCGCCTGGCGCAGCTGATCGGGTCCTCCGAAGAGGCCCGCAATCTCGATGACGTTGCCATGCTGGGATATGGGCGGTACTTTCAGGATGTCCGGTATCTGAAATTGCGCCGTCCCGAATTCGACATACTTCTCCAGCAGCTCATTCAAAACATCCCGCGCCCCGTTTGTGAATTTGTCAAAGAATGTCTTGCCGCCATTGCGCGCGGCCTCCGCTCTCTCGCGTCGGCTTCGGATGGGCGCACTATAGGCGACGTGGCACAGCAAGTCGAAGGGATCTGCGTCGGGTTGTTTTGACGCTTCCGCGAGTTCCTCGAAGGATATGCCTTTTGCCTCCAGCGCCTCGATGATCGCGGCGCGCTCTGCGGCATTGCTCCATTTAGTACGCAGCTCGGCGGCGGAAGGATACATGCTGCGCACACTCTCTCCTGTGTATTCAGTAAATTTCTTCACCTGGAGTCGTCTGCCGTCTGCATCAAGCTCATAGACCAAGTGGGCGGCAATCTCAACGACGCCGGCATCGACATAATACTTACGCGGCGGAGTCACTTCGTCGTCAAAAGTAAGGCCCGTTCCCGGTGGCAGCTCGTCGGGCTCGACGGGCGCCTGTTCCTGGACTACGGTAGGCTCTCCTATCGTTTCTCCATTTGCGTCCATCTGCTCTTCCGTCACCTGCACTGGATCACCGTCGAAGTCGGGATCGGCGAAGAGACGAGTTGCGCTGCCGGTGTAATCGAGAATGTTGAAGAACAGCTTGCCATAGTCGTCACGCACGCGCGTCCCTCGGCCGATGATCTGCTTAAATTCCGTCATGGCATTGATGGTTCGCACGATGACCACGTTCTTGCACGTCGGTACATCAACTCCGGTAGTGAGCATCTGAGACGTTGTAAGGATCGCAGGCGTGGTGGTTTCCAGCTCCATGAAACGGCCGAGATGTGAACGGCCTATATCGCCCTCGTCGGAAACGACTCGCGCCACGTAGTCGGGATATTGCTTCACCAGATCCGCGTTGCAGTTGTTCAAAGCCCGGCGCATCTCCTCAGCGTGTTCCTGGTCCACGCAAAAGACGATGGTCTTGGCAAAGCGGTCGGATTTTTTGAGAAAATCCGTCAAGTTGCGCGCAATTGCTTCCGTCCGGGCCTTGAGTGCGATGAGTCTGTCGAAGTCCGGTGTGCCGTAGACGCTGTCCGGAATCTCACGGCCATAGCGATCAAGCTCACCCGGCGTCGGACGCCAACCGGCCGCATCGACTGTGGAAACGATGCGGTGTACACGATAGGGCGCCAGGAATCCGTCATCGATACCTTGCCGCAGGCTATAGATGTAAAGCGGATTGTGAAAGTAGCGGTAGGTGTCGCGGTTATCTTCGCGCAAAGGAGTGGCAGTCATCCCGAGCTGAAAAGCGGGCTCAAAATACTCCAGGATCTCCCGCCAGTTGCTCTCGTCACGCGCGCTGCCGCGGTGGCACTCATCAACGATGATGAGGTCGAAAAAGTCTCGCGGATACTCACGATACAGGCCCGGCCGTCGCTCATCTTTGGCAAGCGCCTGATAAATTGCGAAATACATCTCCCGGCTCTTGATCGCCTCCCCTTCGATCTTGTGCCTCGCTTCGCCGAACGGCGCGAAGATCTTGTCCTTCGGGTCGTCGATGAGGATATTGCGATCCGCCAGATAAAGGATACGTGGGCGGCGGTGCTCGCCGGTGCGGTTCCATCGGGAATTCGTGAGCTTCCAGCAGACCTGAAATGCAACGACCGTCTTGCCGGTCCCGGTTGCGAGCGTGAGGAGGACTCGTTTCTTGCCCTGCAGGATAGCTTGTACCGCGCCATTGATGGCGATCTCCTGGTAGTAGCGCGGCGACTTACCGGAGAGATGGTAGTAAGGAGTGAGAAGGCGTTCACCCACGCTTTCCGATATGTTTTCAGCAGCGCGTAATCTATCCCACAGCTCGGATGGTTTCGGAAAATTCTGAATTTCGTTGTCCAGGCCGGTGAGGAAATCGTGCTCGATGATGCTGTGACCGTTCGTCGCGTAGGCGAACTTCAGCCCGAGAATCTGGGCATACTCCTTGGCCTGCTGGAGACCATTGCCGGCGGTTCTGTAGATTGCCTTCGCCTCGACAACAGCGATGGGAAAGTCCCTGCGGTACCGAAGCAAATAGTCCGCACGTTTCTGAGGACGACGAATCGCGCGATTTCCGACGAGCACGATGCGGCCATCGGTGAAACTTTTCTGCTCGCTGATCTGCGGGTCTTCCCAACCCGCGCTGTACAGCTTCGGGAGAACATACGTCCGGCATGTGTCGGCTTCGTTGAGAGGCATTCAGGCTCTACATCTTAACTGGAATTTAATAGATACTATCTGACAGGTTATACCTTCTTTTCGTTTGGCCTGTCACTCGTGAAAAGGCAGTTCGTTCGTAGCTAACGAGGGTTTAGCCCCGGCCCGTCTGCCGGCCGCGCGCCGCTGCCCCTGCCGCGTTCTGCGCGGTGATCAGCGCGTAGCCTTCGTCATGAAGCCGTGCGCGCTCCTGCGCTCTGGCGCTCACTTCCATTAGCTTGTTTGCGGTTTCCTCGATGCTCCCAGCCGCGCTGAGCGGCCATCATGCACCAGAAGAAATCCGCCATGCTGCGATCCGGGCCGCTGCCTTCCTGGTTTGGAGGTGCGCCAGTGACGCATCGCTGATAGTCCGGCCAGGTGCGCTCGCCTTCGGCTGCGGAATGTTTCCGGCGAGAGCGAAGCGGAATCACGGCGGGGGCGGGTTCCGGTAGTGCGACAAGACCAAGGGCATCGAGCTGGGTCTGAGTCACGATGCGGCCGGGCGCGGCGTCAACAATCCGGACCGTCGGAAAATCCGAACCCAACCCACAATTTCTGTATGCTTGTACGACTTGCAGGTATTTCGGCAGTCCCCGCGTTGTTGTAAGTCGTTGTAAAACCAATTCACGCTACGATGTCACGGCAGCATTCGGGCAAAACGCCTGCTGGGCCGACTTACTGTCGGTAAGTCGCCGATCTCATGCCTCCCCTGTCTCAGACTCCCCGAGCGTGCCAATTGTGTGCTGATTCCGGTCAGTTTTAGTACCCATACCTGACCAACCTGTTTTTTCCCCGTTCCAGTTGCCTGACTCTGCAAGGCAAAAGCAACCGCTCGGATGCGCTTGGCCGCGCGTCTTTTCTACACTTCCGCCGACGATGGTGACCACTCCGCTTCGCTCCGGGCCGGCCCTTCGGGACAGCACGGCTACGCGCCAAACGATAAAGCTGTTTCGCACTTGCCCTGCCTGCCGCTCGGTCCTTCCCCCTCGCTCTCTGTCGTTCCTGTTTGTCTCCCGCTGGTCCGTTTTTTTCTTCGCTTCGCTCGGGATTGAAAGAAAAAAACGCCCCACCGGGCAGACAAAGGAAAAAACAATGAAATATCACAGCAACAACAACACCGACCGCGACGGCTCAGCCGCCGTCAATGCGGCTTCCGGCAGTAAGAACCGGAAGCCAGCCACCGCACAGCAACTCATCCGCGAAAACGTGAAGTATCTCATCGAGCAGTTGGAAGCGGGACATAGCGAAACGCTCACTGCTTACTTGGATGCAATGGCAAATTTCCACACGTATTCCTTCGGCAATGTGCTCCTTATAGCGAGGCAACGGCCCCAGGCCACGCATGTGGCGGGCATACGAACGTGGAACGAGCTTGGCCGCCGTGTGAAGCGTGGTGAGAAGGGCATCGCCATCCTTGCCCCGATGATCGGCAAGCGCCACAAGAAGGAAAACACGGACGCCGGGACAGAAGAAGAAGGGCATCAGTCCACGTTGCTCGGCTTTCGCCGGGTTTTTGTTTGGGACGAATTACAGACGGAAGGTGCCTCACTTCCGACAATCGGCGAGGTCACCGGAGACACCGGAGTCTATTTGGATCGTTTGCGAGACTTCGTGCAGGCGCAGGGCATCGCGCTTGAATACAACGAGAGCATTGCCCCCGCATTCGGCATGTCTTACGGCGGCAGGATCGCACTGCTGCCCGGACAGACAACGGCCGAAGAATTTTCTGTTCTTGTGCATGAGGTCGCACATGAGCGGATTCACAAATCCGAACGGCGGACGGCAACCACAAAGGTGGTACGCGAGACCGAAGCTGAAGCCGTGGCTTTTGTCGTCTCGAAAGCCATCGGACTGAATCCAAAATCCAGCGCCAGTTACATTCAGCTTTATCACGGCAACGCCGAGTTGTTGATGGAGAGTCTTGAGGTTGTGCAGCAAACCTCAGCCGTGATTCTGGGGGCAATCAGAATGGAAGAACCTGCTCCAGAAGAAGTGCAGGAACCGCAGTCCGCACCCGACGCGCCACCCGAAACCCAAGACGCGGGTTACTCGCCCGCACCGGCAGATTTCGCCGAGGCCGCAGAGCCAGCCGCTTAAACCGCGCAAACGCCAATCGGCGCGGACAGGCGAAGTGTGTCTGTCCGCATGACTTCCACCATCACTCAGACAAATCAATAAGGAGAAGCATTTTATGGAAACCGCAGTTCAGAGCAACAACGAATATCGCAACTTGCCCGTGGCGCAGTTGCAGGAATCCACCACCAACCCGCGCCGGCGCTTTGATGAACACAGCCTTGCGGAGCTGGCATTCAGTTTTCAAGCACAAGGCGTCTTGCAGCCATTGCTTGTCCGCACGATCGAAGATGACAAGTACGAGGTAATTGCCGGAGCGCGGCGGCTGCGCGCCGCCAAACTCGCCGCGTTGGAAGAAGTGCCCGTTCGCGTCGTCGAACTTTCGGACGCGGCTTGCGTCGAAACGCAGTTGGTTGAAAACATTCAACGTGAAAACGCACATCCGTTGGAAGAGGCATTCGCCTTTTATGGCCTCTTGCATACGGATGGGCTTCAATACGACATCGCCAGCCTAGCGGCGAAAACCGGGAAAAGTCCGGCATTCGTGGCGACACGCCTTCGCTTGGTTGAGTTGCATCCATCCATCGCTGAGGCGTTTTTGGCAGACGAAATCGGCGTGGGCCATGCCCTCGAAATCGCCAAGCTACCGCAGCAGGAGCAACAGCGGGCGTTTGATGCCGCGTTTCATACCGCGTGGAACGGCGGGAAAGAAACCCGCATTCTGCGCCCTGTTCGTGACTTGACGGCGTGGATCGAGCAGAACATCATGCTCTCGCTCGATTCCGTCGCGTTCGACAAGAACGACGAGACGCTCGTGCCGGAAGCGGGAAGCTGCGCGAATTGCCCAAAGCGCACCGGCTTCAACACCTTACTCTTCGATGCGGCCTTGCAGGATTCCTGTACCGACAAAACTTGCTACAACAACAAGCTGACGAAGAATGTCGAGCGTCAGATCGCCCAGAAACCGCAATTGGTGCAGATTACGACCGAATGGAGGACTCCCGCAAACAGCGCAGTGTTGGGAAGAAATCAATACGTCGCCTTGAATCTGACGGCCAAGTCTGCGAAATCCAAAAAGCCCCTCTCGCCCTATCAGAAACCATGCAAGAACATGAGCGAGGCGCTTGTGGTAGACGGCACCGAGCGTGGACGGAGTGTAAAGGTCTGCGCCGAGCCAAACTGCCCGGTACACTTCGCCGACCGCCGCGTTCCTAACCCGGAGCAGACAGCCAAGGAACGCGCACAGCGCCGGAAAGAATTGCAACGCCAGAAGCTCGAAACCACGGTGCGGCACCGCACTCTGGCCGAAGTGCTCAAGCGTATCGGCGCACCGCTTGACCGTGCCGACCTTGCGCTGGTTGCGACTATGCTTTTGAGCAAACTTGATCCGTTGCGGAAGGAACTGCTGGCGCGGCGGCACAAGTTGGTCGAAGGCACGGCCAGCGAGGTCACTCACCCGCAGGTGCAGCAGGCCATCACTCGAATGCTGCGGCAGCCGGACGACGGCGCGCTTTCAAAACTGCTGATCGAAGTCGTTTTGCTGGAATGCACAGATCGGGCGCCAACCAGCGACCCGGATGTGCTGATCGCAACGGCAAAGCGGCATCGCGTGGACGTGGATAAACTCCGCAAATCTGTGGAGCAGGAATTCACCGCGAAGCGTGCGAAGCTTGCCGCCAAACAAAAGAAGGCTGCAAAGAAAGGTACAACGAAGACCGCAGCCTAGCCTACTGTGAGGCTACTCAGGCGCTCGGAAATTGCCCGAGCGCCTTCTTTATTTGGACCGTCATTTCTTGATCGCCAGCATAGAGGTCGTTTCTTCTGTCGCCAACCTGCGCCCAGCCCGAGTCCCGCCCTTCACAGGTTTCCTGCTGACGCAGGAGGCTTCTTTGTCCCCCCCCGACGGGCTGGGCGCGTCCGCGCCTGTCTATTTTCCGCTGGATCGGGACGCTACCGGCGACTCATACCTAATACGGTTTTTTTGTTTGAGGAGTCTGTCCAGCGGCGAGCATCAGCCGGGAGCAAATGGCTTGCCGTGTGCGAGGCCGATTCCTGTCGCGAAGTGTGCAAGGAAGGGTATCTATGGCGAATTCCCACGCATCTCAGCAATGCGCATCGTGACTGCGGTGACGCGACCCAGAATGTCCGCGTCTCCTGGGTAGCGAACGTGTCTCGACTGCTTTCCGGATTGGGCAGAGGGCAGAAGCACCAACTGACTGCCATTCACTTCGCACCAGCTGCACACATATAAGTTATCTCGAAGCTCCACAAAATAGATTGGCCGCTCGAATTCGTCGTGCCAGCCTTCAGGTTCGACCTTGGTCTGCTGGGAGTCGATCTGCACAAACGAACCGGGCCTCAGCATTGGGTAAAGCGTGCGGTCTTCGATCCCGATATATCCGTAAAGGGAATTCCGCCAGTCCATGTGCTGGAGCAGTGCAACCGGAATCTCGCCCCAGCTCTCAAACATCCGCGAGACCAAGTTTGTACTCCCGAAATCGACCTTCTCTCGGAGTTCCAACGGTGCTACCAGTGTGCTGTTCGCGCCTCCAAGTGTCGGCGTCACCAAGTAAGTGTGCGGTAGTCCCACGAGTTCTTGTTCGGTGCCGGCGTCGCGGATATCAACGCCGAAGAACGACAAAATTTCGTCGAGGCCGAGCCTATAGATCAGGCCCAAGCTTTGAAGTCTGTAGATATTGAGTTTGAGCTTTCCCGCTTCGAGAGCACCCAGCCAAGTGCGTGAGATGAAGAAGTCCGGAGCGTTCATCTTGAGGGAGATCTCGCGACTGAGGTCTTCCACTTCGCGTATGGACAGGCACAAACGTTCCCGCGCAGCTCTGAGCCGCTTACCAGCATCCGCGGCCGATGTCGGGGCCAACATCGCACTACAACCTCGGAGTTGGGTTATGTTACCGCACTTTTGAGCCTTGTCCACAGGTTTAATAGACCATTTGTGAAAAACGGAGTTCCCCTCTTTGGCGTCAAAATGCCTGCTACTGGCCATAATTGACGGGGTTCCATCCTGTCTGACCTCAATCCCGGCCACCTATCTGGCCGCTGCATTCTCGCTTCAGTCATCGACACCATGATGTTACTTGGGTGTTCGGGCCTTGCTGTCCCCAATCGAGGACAGGTTACAAATCTTTGTGACGGTTCGCGAACTCGCATTTATACCGGACAAATCTCTGCGAGCTTGCAGTTTGGACGCGGCCTCGATTCATCGGTTTTCAGCCTACCCGTCTCCGTTTAAGCATTCTGCCGCAAGATCTGACGCGCAACACGCACACCTCGCGGGAAAGACATAGCCAGAGGCCGAAACCGTGGACACAAAACCAAATTCCGCCAGAGGCGACGACCTCGCTGAACGAGTCCGTTCAGCCCTTGCGAGCAAGAACCTCACGCTCTCTCGCGTCTCCCAAGCATCGGCTACGCGATTCGGCCGTTCTTCGCGCCACTTCCTTCCACACACTCTGTACCATGAGTTCCGGCTGGGAACCTTTAGCCCCAGTCTTCATCAGGTGTTTGCGTTCAGCCAGATTTCCGGCTACAAGCTCTCTGATTGGCTGCGTGTGTTCGGATGTGATTTAGAAGACATCCCCCGATTGCAAGTTCTGTTGCCCTCAAAGCGCACGATGCTGCTCGATTCCTCTCTAGTAGATGCCGATGCGTGGATTCCCTGGTTCCGGAACCGCGCCAGCAGCGCCGCTGAGCCTCCGATTGCGCCTCTGGCCCAACTCTTGGAAGTCACTCGCCCGAGGCGACTTCGTTTCCTCTCCGAAATCGGCAAACGAGGCTATCTGTACGCGAAGATTGGACGCCAAGATGCTCTGGCGTTCCCCGATCTGCTTCCCGGAAGTATTGTCCGTGTCAATCCAAGATTCTCGGATGGTCGTATTCCCAAGACAAACGGGTCAACATCCACCGAAACATTTCTGATCGAACATATTAAGGGTCTCTTCTGTTGCCGCTTGCGTGTTGTAGAAAAGCACATCGTCGTTCCGATCGGAACATCGCTCTCTTATGCTCAAGTCGAAATGAAAGTTCCACGTGAGGCGCGGATTCTAGGCGTCGTGGATCTCGAAATCCGGTCTATGCTCCTGGCCGAGCAGCCTGAAGTTCCGAAAGATTTGGCAAAACATTGGAAGCCGCGACCGCTTGCCACGGGGAAGACAATTGGTCAACTCCTCCGCGCCGCACGTACCAATCTGCGTCTATCTCTGCGGGAGGTGGCGGGAATGAGCCGCAACATCGCAGGTCTGCTTGGGGACGGAAGATATTTTGTTTCCCCGAGTTCTCTCTGCGACTACGAGCTTCTCAATGCGCCGCCCCGTCACTTACATAAGGCGATTACTCTCTGTTCGCTCTACGGTCTTCAATTCCAGGTGTTTCTGAATGCGATTGGAATTGTCTTGGAGGAAGCCGGCACGGAGCCGATGCCCGACCGTCTCGCTCGCAGAGTGCTTGACATGGAGTCCATCGAGAACTTGGACGACAACGACATGCCAGAGCAAAGCGGATTCCTTGAGCAGATGCTTGAACGAATCAAGGGAATTCCGTCCTTCCTGCGGCAATCCATCGGGGCATTGTCCGGCTTGGAAGACCCATCTCTCGACGACTGGTTCTGGATTGGCGGAGAATTCGATGTCCTCCATCCATGCCTGATAAACGGGTTGTTCGTCCTCGTGAACCGCCGCGACCGGAGGCCCATCCATTTCACGTCGGGACCAACATGGCAACAACCGGTGTATGTGATCCAAAGGCGCGACGGGACTTACATGTGCGCATGTTGTGGCATCGAGAATGGCACTCTGGTCATCCATCCGTATTCCCCGCAATTCCATCGCTCCGAACGTTTGGGCTACCACCACGATGCCGAGGTCGTGGGACGAATTGTCACAGTGATACGAAAGCTTGGGTGATTTTGTTGGTTTGCCGGACAAACGGGATCGCTCTCTTATCGGCGGGACCTTTTGATTGCAAGGAAAATTCGAGCCGATGAGGAAAAAGCGAACGCTTCGTTCATTTTGTGGACAGGCTCTCCACGTCTGGCTAGGCTCGGTTTTCAGGTGGGGCTGTTGTCCTTTCTCTCTCATGAGCGAAGCCGTTGGAAATCCTGGGTGCCGAGCGAACTCCATTGGCTTGCAAGGCAGATTCGACCGCTGCTGCACTGGCATCTGGCCAGCTTCCTTTGCATCACAGCCGGAAGTCTTCTCGCGCTCCTCACTCCGCTGGTGCTCAAGTGGGTGATTGATCGGCTCATCCCGCAGAGACAGCCAGGAATGCTCCTATTGGCGGCTGGTCTGATTTTTCTCGGCTACCAGGGCAGGATGGCGCTCACAAGTCTGGGCAGCTACTTGATGCTGACCGCCGCCCAGAAGCTCGCCCTCAGGTTGAGAATGAACCTGCTTGAAAGACTCGACTCGCTCTCTGCCGAATATTACGAGGACACGCCAGTCGGCAGCGTGATGTATCCGCTCAAAGAGCCGATCGAAGAAGTCTCGTATTTTGGCTCCGACCTCCTGCCGGCAATCTTACGCATGTTGTTGACAGCCAGCTTCACGCTGACGACGATGTTCGTGCTCTGTCGTGTGCTTACCTTGGCCGTTCTCCCGCTCATTCCGGTCTTCCTGATCGCGCGGCAGCACTTTCGCCGAAAGCTCGCGGCCAATGCGGATACCGTGCAGAGCAACCGGCTAGCATGGAGCGCCTTTCTTGAAGAACATCTTTCCTCGGCAATTCCCATTCAACTGTTGGGACAACAAAAACGTCAGGAACGCAGGGCCTTCCGGCTCATGGCCCAAGAAATCAGGTCGCAACAAGAACTGTTCACCACGAGCATTTGGTTTACGGTGTGGGGTTCCATGTCGGTTGTGTTGGCCATGTGCGCGGTCATCGGTTACGGCGGCGAGATGGTGCTTTCAGGGACATTAAGCGTCGGCGGGCTGGTGGCCTTCTATGGCCTGGTTACACAACTCTTCGATCCCCTCAGCGGCGCCGCCGATCTCTACGCGAGGGCGCAGAAATCTTTCGCCAGCGTCCGGCAGTTGAAGTCCGGGCTTGAGTTGCGCCCGAGCGTGACCGATGCCACCGACGCCGTCTGCCTCCCGCGGGATCAATCTCCCCAGATTGATCTTGCCAAGGTACGGTTTGGATATCGAAGGCAGAAAAATATGCTTCGGGTCCCTTCGCTTCGAATCCTGGCGGGAGAACAAGTTGTCATCGCCGGGGAGAACGGCGCCGGAAAGAGCACCCTTGCAAAACTTATAGCACGACTCTACGACGCAGACTCCGGGTCAATCCGCATCGGAAACATGGACGTGCGAAACATCCAACTCAGGGACTTGCGCCGGTACGTCTGCTATCTGCCGCGCGACCCCGTTCTGTTCGATGGAACGTTGTCCTTCAATCTTCGCTTTGTGCGGGCGGCAACGGACGATGAACTCCAAGAAGCGCTGCGCTGCGTTGGGCTCTCGCAATTCGTTGCAGCGTTGCCCGATGGCTTACGCCAACGGATCGGACCCGGCGGCTGCCAGCTTTCCGGTGGCGAACGTCAGCGACTCGCCATCGCCAGGGCCATTCTGCAGCAACCTCGAATTTTGATTTTGGATGAGGCCACTTCCTGTCTTGATCCCTCTTCAGAGCGCGCCGTACTTGGGAACATTCGCCGCGGCCTCGCGCATTCAACACTGATTGTCATCTCGCACCGCTCTTCGACATTCTCCACCTTCGGTAGACTTTTGGTTCTTTCCCGTGGAGAAATCGTCGAAGACGGAAATCCACAGTTCCTCAAGTTTGTAGCGAGCCGCCCCTCACCCTCCAACCAATCTTTTTGCACAGCCTCTAACATCGACGAAGATCTCGGCGAATCATTCCCGTAAGTACAAGCCGCAACGGAATTTGTTGCTTGCGGTCGTGTTGGCGGCGACTTCGGGAACGGCAATACCGTGTAAAAACCGGACAAATTGATTCTTTCCACATAAGAAATCGCCGACGCATCTTGTTGCCTGCAAGTAACTTCTTTTCTCCGATGTTGGTTTCCCGAATGTTTTCACCTTTTACTGGCCTTCAGTGGTGAACGGTGGCACAGTGCGCTCCAGGCAACCGAAGTGATCGAGAAAATTAACCGCTGGGGGTGAACAATGCCGACGAACAGAGTATCGGGCGCGGTGCGCAGCACTCACAACCAGGACGGCGCAGTCGTGCTGGATATCCAACATGGCCGGGTACTCCGCCTCAACACCACGGCATCCCTGATTTTCGACCGTCTCCAGCAGGGTCAAACCAACTCCCAGATCGTCGACGACATTTGCCGGGAATTCCGCGTTTCCCGCGAGATCGCCCAGGCGGACCTCGCCGAGTTCCTCGATTCTCTTGCACGGCAAGGACTCGTCCAAAACCAAACTGCGGAGAGATATCAATGACTCGCGACCAACAGATCGAATCGCCGTTATCAGGGTGTGGCGCACCGACGCCTGTTGAACCTGGTGCCCAGGAATGGCGACGGGTTGCGCCGTTTCCGATTTGGAAGGCCCTGCTGTGTCTGCTGGCTTTCGACGTTTTGGGATTTGGCCGTAACTTCGCCGAGCTGCATCGACGCGTAAGCAAATGGAAAGTCGCTCCGCTCAAACCCCTCCCGCACGCAGTCGAGAGTGTGTGCAATGCCATGAACTACGCCTGTGTGTGGTACCCGAAGCGAGTGCTGTGTCTGCAGCGTTCGGCAGTGACAACGTGCCTCCTGCGGACTTGTGGCGTACCGGCCGAAATGGTTATGGGCGCGCAGACGCTTCCGTTCAAGGCCCATGCCTGGACAGAGGTCAACGGAAGCGCCATCAACGAACGCAGGGACGTGCAGAACATTTATGACGCTTGGGACCGTTGTTAGGAAGGACACGAGGTGGATTTATGAGCGTGCAAGCCGGCGTTCTGCATTTCGACGGCGATCCCGTTGACCAGAAAGCATTGTTCAACATCGGCCGCACCGTGGCGGAATTTGGCCCGGATGGCGAGACTGCATACTTCCGCAATTCCCTGGGTATGATCTATCGCCCATTTCACACCACCGCAGAATCGCACGCCGAACGTCAGCCTTTCAACTTTGGCTCGGGCCGTGTAATGACCTGGGACGGACGGCTGGACAACCGCGACGAGTTATCGCGGCTGCTCGGGATTGCGCAACATGTCGCCCCGACCGATGTTGCGCTGGTGGCGGAGGCCTTCGAGCATTGGAGCACGGATTGCTTCCAGAGACTCAAGGGCGAGTGGGCGCTGAGCCTTTGGGACTCTCGCGCGAACGAGTTGATCCTGGCCCGCGATTGCATCGGCGTCAGGCAGCTTTTCTATTACCCGAAACCCGGCACAATTATCTGGTGCAGCTACTTGGCCGCCTTGGCCATTGGCGCAACAGCCCTCACCATCTGTGACGATTACATCGCCGGGTATCTGGCGTTTTATCCCAATGCCCATCTCACGCCCTTTGCGGAAATTCATTCGGTTCCGCCAGGGCACTTCGTCCGGGTTCGACATGGCAAAACAACGGTCCATTCGTACTGGAGCCTGAAGTGTCGGGAGACCATTCGGTATAAGACCGACACCGAATACGAAGACCACTACCGCCATCTCTTCCGGCAGGCCGTTCGCCGCCGGTTGCGAACCGATACTCCGATCCTGGCCGGTTTGAGCGGAGGTTATGACTCTACGTCCATCGTCTGTATGGCCGACGACATCATGGCCCACGATGGCGTGGAAGCTCCGAAAGTAGATACTTTCTCCTACTTCGACTCCAAAGAACCTGACGACGACGATTACATTTACGTCGCAAAGGCCGAAGAGAAACGCGGTCGAGTGGGGTTTCACTGCGAGATGGAGGGATCGGGAGATTCGCTCTCCCTGGAGTATCCGGTATTCGCTGCCGCGCCGGGCTTTAGCCTCCGGGAAGAAATCAAACCCGTGTTGTCCCGCGTAGTCGAGCTGCACGGCTATCGCGTGGCCCTCTCAGGCATCGGCGGCGATGAGATGAACGGGCAGCCCCTGGACTTCCGTGTCCAGATGGCCGACCTGCTCATCCACTTTCATCCGCTACAGACTGCCCGACAACTCGTGGCGTGGAGCCTCATCACAAGGGTACCGTGGGTCCAATTGTTCGCCCAGAGCATCGCCGAACTTCTTCCGCTCTCCGTCCGCGTTCACCTCTCGAAGCGTGCACAGATCAATCCGTGGATTCTGCCGAGGTTTGCCCAAGAACACCGAATGGCCGCCCAGCAGTTGGAATATGCGGAGGGGAGCCGGTTCTGGCAGCCCAGCGCGCGCGATGCCCGGCAGACAGTCGCCACGCTTTCACGCCTGGTAACCCATATAACTCCGTCCGTTGTCGAACAACGATATCCATACCTGGACGTGGATCTCATCGAGTTCTTGACTTCGATTCCGCTGGACCAGTTGCTTCGCCCTGGAGACCGCCGGTCCCTGATGCGGAGGTCGCTTGCTGGACTTTTGCCCGCGAAGACGCTCACGCGTAAGACCAAGGCCGCGGCGGCCCGTTGTTACTCGCTGACTATGCAAAAACACTGGGACAAAGTGGAGAGCCTCTTCCACGCGTCCTTCAGTTCGGTCTTTGGATACATCGACGCGAATCTCCTTCGCGAAGCGTTGCTCGCGTTACGGAATGGGCACGTTCCGCCCGACTTTACACGCCTGCTCAAGGCCCTTTCCCTTGAGCTGTGGCTCCGGGACGTGTGCGCGAGAGGTCTGCTTCGAACTCCATCACTGGTCCCAGCAAATGAAAACTACTCAAAATTCCGATTACCTGGACTACCGTGGTCAACCCAGGATCGGGACGTTCGTCCGCGGCCTGCAATTCTTACGAAAGGAGGTAAACAACATGAAGACCTACAGCAAACCAGACGTTGCAGTGCTAGGTGATGCGGTCCTACTGATCCAAGGCTCGAAACCGATCTTTGGAGATGCCGGCCAAGTGATGCATCCGAGCATGCTGAATGACGCTGCCGACTAAGGAAGCGGCCGGCGACGATCAAGGGAGCATTAGTGCTGACGATCCGAAGGTTCTCCCGGTCGCAGAGCGAACTGGGAGACCTTTCGGGCGGCAGAGAGAATCGGAGTTTCAAAGCAAGAGGTGCAAGACATTTCATTGATACGGACTACTTACCTAACAGAACGTAGTCGAGAAAGGAGGTGAAGACCATGAAAACCTACAGCAAACCAGATGTTGCAGTGCTGGGTGATGCAGCCCTTCTGATCCAAAGCTCGAAACCGAGCCTTGGCGAAAACGGCCATCCGACTCAGCCGAATGTGGTTCCTGACGCCGCCGACTAAGAAAACGGCCCGCGACAACCAAGGAATGCATTCGCGCTTACGATCCGAAAGTTCTCCCGGCCGCGGGGCGAACTGGGAGAACTTTCGGGCGGAACAGAGAATTGGCGAGCAATGCGAACGGCGCACGCGATTTCATTGATTCGGACTACTTACCTGACAGAACGTAGTCGCGAAAGGAGGTGCATACCATGAAAACCTACAGCAAACCGGATGTTGCAGTGATGGGTGACGCGGCTCTCTTGATCCAGAGCTCGAAGCCCCACTTCGGAGAGAACGGCAACATCACTATGCCCAACGCTCTTTCGGAAGATCTCGACTGAAGGAGCGAACCGGTAAACGCCAGTCAGCCTGCGCTCGATGTACCTCTCCTGGCAATCGTCCGAGAGGAGAGGTACATCGGCAAGGTGGGGAGAAACGAGATTGTTGTCGTAGCTTATGGCTGGTCCCGCGATAGTGGGGTGGGTTTGAGATAGCGATCGAAAAACTCGTTTTCCCGTTTCCAGAAATCTCTCATGGCCGAACCTGTGAAGCCATGGCCCTGCTTTGGATAGCGCAGCAGAGTCACATCCTTCCCCAAGTAGCGAAGACCGTTGTACATTTCGATGCACCCGAACAGAAAATTCCCATCATCGTCGCCATCGGCCAACAGCAATGGGGTCGTGACATTGTTAAGGCGGTAGACGGCGGATAGCTGTGTGAAAGACTGGGAATTCTCCCAGGGGGATATTCCCGCAATGTCGATGAGGAACTTGTCCTGCGTATCCAGAAAAAGCAATGACGACCAGTCGGCGGCCACCGCGCCGGCCACCGAAACCGCACATTGAAAGCGATGGCTCTTCGTAATGACTTGATCGACCATGCCGCCGCCGTTGCTAAATCCGTACAAACACATTCGATCCGGATCGACTATGCCACGTTCGATCAATGTATCAACACCCGACACAACGTCGTCCACGGCAATGTCCACGCCCGCGGGACCTTGGGCGCGAGCCGTATGCAGCATCGACCTCCACGGGTTTTCCCAAACATGAGGCCCATCTCCGTCCGGAAAGAACACAGCGTATCCCCTTGCCGCAAAAGTCTGGTTCCCTAACATGGGATCGCCTTTGAAACTGTTTCCGAGCTTTGGGTACGCATCCACAATCAGTGGGTACCGCTGTCCCGCTCGATACCCAACGGGTTTGATCAATACCCCCTCCATCTCGTCACCACCGGCGTTTCTCCATCGAACGACCTCTTGTTCCCCGGTCTGCCAATCTCTGACCTGGGGATTGAGATCGGCCACTTCGTAAGAGGATTGTTTTCCAAACGGCAGGTAACGAATGATCGCCGGGCCCCTCGGATCGCTCTGATTCCATGCGATCGCGCCCGACCTGGAACCGGCGAGCAAATATCTGCCCGCAGTTTCTGGACCGCTGATGACCTCGACGTTCCCATCGGTAATGCTTAGGCGCGCGACGGGGAAGTTCGCGCCGTCTTTGTAATTTGCGACGATGGACTGACTATCGGGAGACCAGTAGGCAAAGGTTATCCGGCGATCAAGCGCCAGGCTGACATTGCGTGGCTCACCACCCGTACTCGGAACCACAAACATGTATTCACGGTTGGGATGATCCGTCGAGGCCCCGAAAAACGCAATCGACTTCCCATCCGGCGACCAGGAAGGAATCCTCCGGTAACCCAGACCGCTGGTCAGTGGAGACTTCACGCCCGTCGCAACATCAATCAGATAGAGATTGGTCGATGTGGTCTGGCCGTCACCGGACGGTTGACCTTCATTCGACACACACACGATCTTTCGTCCATCTGGAGACCATGAGGGCGTGTAAGAGCTGTCGTCACCCCGTGTGAATTGAGTCACCGACTTGGCGTTAATATCGACGATGAATAGCTCGTTGGTAGTTACAGGCTGAGGGTTGTCATCGGCCGCGCTGGGATCCAAATTTCCATTGGTCAATTTAACTTTGCTGAATCCGCCCACACGGAAGAGGCCAGCCAGTGTCCAGTCGGGCGGAGTTTGCGCGGTCAAGACCAACGGCGTAACACCTTTGCCGGTTGCCGCTCGCCGTGTGTCTGACGGACGACCCGCGGAAGGATCTCTGATAACGGGAACTTGTGAAGGGAACACAATTTTGTTGCCATCGGCAGACCACGAGTAACGCAACGAATCATAGATCCAGCCGCTCCTGCCAACCACCCAGGTCGCCGGATCGGGCTGGATTCCTCCGCGAACGTGCGTCACCTGTCGCCGCCTGCCGGATTCGAGATACAGAACCCACAACTGAAAGCTCCCGGAATCGCTCGAATAGTAAGCCAGCTTTCGGCTATCGGGCGAGAAAACGGGGAACGTACCTTTCCCCAACGGACGGGGTACGCTGTGCGGCTGCGTTTTTACCAACCACAACTCTGGCCGGTCATACAGGGTGTACGCCGCCATCGTTCCATCGGGAGCCAACTGCAACTGTGCCGTCTCTTTCAGGCCACTCAGGTCGTTGAGCGTGACTAAGTGTTTTGCTGAATTCTGCGCGCCAGCGTCAGGAGTAACAAGAACCGTGAGCGCAATCATGCCAGCGGCCATCGCAAATCTAAGAACGGATCGAATTTGGCACATAAGTGGCTTCATGGAAGATTTCTTCTCCTCGAAATCGACATTGGCCACTGGCAAGACGACCTGCGCGGTGCTTGTTCCGCGTCAGACGTCAGCCAGCTAGGCCGTCAAAACTGGATTTTGAGTGCGAGTTGAATGGATCGCGGGCCGCCAATTTGGTAGAGAGAGCTGAAACTGCCGCCGCCTTGGTTTTGGTTGTCCAGGCTCCTGCCGAGCATCTGGGTCGCCTGGCCAAACTGTGTGACGTTGCCGATGTCGGCTACGGGCGGTCCGAAATTGGGGTGGTTCAGGACATTGAACATTTCCGCGCGGAGCTGCAACTTCACCGATTCATGAAGCGGAAAATCTCGATGGACGGCGAAGTCCCATTGCGCCGCGCCGAACGCTCGCAAGGCATTCCTGCTCAGGTCGCCCTGTCTCAGAGGAGCGCCAGTCGTTGGGTTGGTTGGAGGAGGGGTGAACGCCGACGGATTGAATGCCTTCCCACCGGGATAGCGGGATGCGTCCAGATAGAACGGCTGTCCGGGAACGACATCGGGCCGAATATTCGCAATGAAGGCGTTTGTGCCCTGGAAATAGAGATTGCTGTCATACAGGTCAACTGGTGGAGCCGTTCGGACTTGAACGATGTTTTGCAACGACCATTCGCCGAGAAGTGCTCGGGCAAACGTTCGCACCTTCGGAGCGGGAACCGCATAGGTGGCCGCGACAGAGAAGGCGCTTCGAATATCGAAATCCGATGGCCCACGGTTCGCCTGTATATTTTGTGTCAAAGAGTTGGCTTCGTTCCCAAACGCCGATCCGGCGGAAGCCGTGTCGATCGAATGTGCCCAGGTATAGGAGGCAAGCACCTGCAACCCCGCCAATAGCCGCCTCTGAAACTGCAACTGCAGCGCATCATAATCCGAAACGGCTGCATTGGTGGTCAGTTGCGCCGCGCCAATGTTGGGATTCGGCGAATTTACAAAAGCCGTTTGCAGTAGACGCCTTCCAGCGGCGCCCAAGTAGGAAGCGGACAGAGTTTGTTGCATCCCCAAGGCTTGTTCCAGAGAAAAATTCCACTGCGCCGTGTAGGGCAGCTTGAGATCGGGGTCGCTCGCAAACAGGTCGCCCGTTGCCAATTGGGCCGCCGTAATCGGAGGTGGGGCCGCCGCGGCGGGACTGAGTGGAAAGCTCCCCCCATAAACAGCCGCGATGGCCCCGAACGGGTAGGTCCCCTCGTGTAAACTGTTGCCGATTTCCGAGGTCGCAAGGTCATAGAAGATTCCAAAACCTCCTCGAACGACGGTCTGAAATCGACGGTCCTGAGATATCTGATACGCGATGCCCAATCGTGGCGCCACGTTGTTATATCGGGTGCTGAACGGAGCGGTCCCTGACGGCGCGAGCGCAAGGTTGGACAGATTATTTAGGTTGAAGCCGGTGACTGCCGCCAAACTGACGCCGTTACCCGCGGAGGGCGCTACGTCGATGTCCCATCGAAGGCCGTAGGTCAGTGTCAGCCGGGAATTTGCGCGCCATGTGTCTTGCGCGAAGACGCCCACGTTATGGAAGTACACGGTGCCGGGCCGGTCGGACATGATAATGGTAAAAAGCGGGCTGCCCAGTTCAGCGGATGGCACATCGGCAAAAATCGCTTGCTGGATATAGGTTCCGAAATTGAACGAAGGCGACAACCGCCGAACGTCAACGCCGAACTTCAAACTGTGCGTGCCCTTCTGAAAAGACAGGTTGTCGGTCACGTTGATCTGCCTTTGCAGGTTCTGTCCCAACAGGCCGACGTTTAGGCTGCTTTGCAGCGAATTGATGTTGAGTGAGAAAACACCGTTTTGAGCGGTGAAAGGTTCCGGAAACGGCAGCGAAGTGAGAGGTGCGGCGCCATCGAAATTGTCGGATTCGCCATAACTGTTGGCATTCACCCGGCTGTAGTTAAACCGGAGTTCGTTGGCCAATCTGGAGGACGCCAACCAGGTCAATCCGACCGTTGTGGTTTGCGTGGTAATCCGCGAGGGGGCAACTTCACTCAACGATCCGAGAGACCCTCGCTGGAGGAGAGTGGAAGGGGAATCGTTATATCTGCCGAACAGCATCAGTTTGTCATTCAGCTTGTGATCGACACGAAGGCTATAAGCATTGAGCACAGAACTGTTGGAGAAACTGGCATTCAGCTGAGCAATGCCGGTAGCTGTGTCATCGGGAGAGCCGGGGGTTGGCAGGGGAAACGCGTTGAAAAATGGCTGCATCGCCGGCAATGCGTTCTGCCGGGCCAAGAGGTCGGGAACATTCGATTCCACTACCTGCGGCAATCTGAGACGCAGCCCTTCATAGGAGAAGAAAAAGAACGTCCGGTCTTTCACGATGGGGCCGCTCAAGGTTCCACCGAGGTCGTTCTGACGCTCTTCGGGCTTGTGTAGTCCATTGTGGTCGGCAAACCAGTCATTCGCATCCAAGAGGTCGTTTCGCAAGTAGTCGAAGGCCGTCCCGTGAAACCAGTTCGTGCCGGAGCGTGTCACGATGGAAATCTGAGCGCCCGGTGTGCGGCCAAATTCCGGTGCATATGTCGAAGTCTGAATCCGAAATTCCTGCATCGCATCCACCGATACCAGGCTGTTCGTTCCTCCTTGGACACTGAACGATGCCGCGGCGCCCGAAATTCCATTCCCTTGGGTAAAAACAGCCGGCACACCGATGTTGGCGCTGACGCCATCCACCATCCAGTAGTTCGCCGACGCCCGTTGCCCGTCAACGCTGAACTGTCCCGGATCGCTGCCATTGCTCGCCACCGTGACCACGCCCGGCGTGAGCTGAATCAGTGTCTGAAAACTTCTTCCGTTCATCGGAAGATTTTCAGCAAATTGCCGGTCTACAACGGTACTCACCGCGGCCGATTCCGTGTTGACCAGCGGCGCTCCGCCCTCCACCGTCATCGTCTCGAAGGCCGCTCCAACCGGCAGAGTGAAATTGATGGACAACGCGTCCTGAACGTTGAGAATAATGTCGGGCTTGATCAACGTCTTGAATCCGGGTTTTGAGACCTGCAGACGATAGGGGCCAGGTGGGAGGTTTGGCAGGACATAAATGCCTTCGTCATTGGTTTGAGTGGAGACCTTGACGCCCGTAACGTCGTTCACGACCAAAACGTCGGCACCGCCGATGACTCGGTTTGAGGGATCGAGGACCCGGCCGTTGATGGTCCCATTGGGGGACTGTGCCGCCAGGGGGAGGGCTAGCGACACAGTCCAAGCGAAAAGAAAAGCGATGCGGGGGAAGCGCACGCGCACGGTGATTCTCCTGTGGCCGACGGATTCGGACATCCTGTTCGGGTCTACGGAGAGGGGTCTCACCTGGTACCACTCCTTCCTTAATTAGTTGGAAGCGTGCTGGAGCCAGGAAAGATGTAACCGCGATTAAGGATGATTCGGGTCAACACCCAGATAAGCAAAGAGGAGGGGTTTGCCAGTCGGCTTGCGACTGCCGCCATTTGGCTCGACCGTAACGAACACGGCATCAATCTGTGCTAGCAGTTTCGGGTCGTCAAGCTTCAAGACCCACCGCTTCTTCGCGGCATTGTCTTCGTAAAAGATACCCAGGGGAAACGACTTCTCGCGGTCTGGCCCACGGCGGCCCCATACCTGAAATGTGCTGGCGTTCTTCAGATTGGGTTGTTGATCCAAGTCGTAGGCGTAGAAAATGAGCGATTTGCCCTTCGTGTAAAACACGCGCCCATAGGGTTTCTGCGTCGCTCCGGTACGACCCACGTCGTACACTTCCGCGACGTACAAATCGCGCGCACCCATGAGTTCCCGAATGTCACGGTCGTGCGAGAGCAATTCCTGTTGCTGATCCACCGTGGCGTCACGCTGATGTAGCAGGCCCGTCAGTTCGTTGACTTTCGCGTCTAATGTCGCGGCTCGCTTTGTATCTTGGGAAGACTGCTCTGCCACGGAATCCAGTTTGTTTTGCAATGCCTGCGCGCTCAACTGCGCGGCATTGAACTTCTGTTCCGCCTCAGTCTGCTTCTGGATGAGTTCCTGCCGTCCAGTATCAGCATTGCGAAGCGCAGCATCCGACTGCTCCTGCGCCGCATTCATCTGCTCCATCTTCGCGGACTGCTCGTACAACTGCCGACGTAGATCGGCGACCAACTTGTCGCGTTGCTCGACCTGGGCGCGCGCAATCTCGCGTTCATGACTGGCGTCACTCAGCTTCTCTTCGAGCGAAATCTGATTTAGCGGCTGACTCTCGATGTTTGGAGGAGGTGGGCTAATCTTTGCGGTGTTTGTCCCGCGGCGAATACCGACCTGATAAGCGCAGAAACCGAGAGCAACGAAAAGCAGTATTCCAGCAGCGTAAAGAGCCCACACGTTACGCCAAGCGGCGGCACTCACCGGGGAGAGGGTTCGACGAGGGCTAGTTTCGCGGCGTGGCTGAATTGGCCCGTCCCGCTCGATTCTTGGCTTCCCCTCTTCCTGTGCTATGCGCTCGAAAAGAGCAGATTCTGCCTGCGTCTCTGACCAACCCCCACCCGCTTGCGGATTCTCTGTTGCCTCTTCTGCGGCCATCGCTGGGATTGCGTGGCGAATGATCGCTTCGTACTGCTGCAGGGCCTCACGGCAGGAAGAGCAACCGACAAGATGCTCCTCTAGTCTCCTCTGGTCTTCCTCGCTCAGCTGGCCCGAGGTTGAAACGGCACAGAGTTCTAGGAACTCGTCATGGGGTTCGATTCGAGGCAACGCCCCTGCTCCTCGGCTTGATGACGCCTCCTATAATACTGCTCATTCGCCCAACCGTTTACAGTTAAAAAGTTGCTTCCGCAGTTTTTCCAACCCCCGAAAATAATGGTGCTTTACGTTTCCTCGGGACTGATCCAACTTCACAGCGATCTCCTCAAAGGTGTAGCCATCGACCAAATGAAGGCCCAGGGTCTGACGCTGGATCTCAGAGAGGACTCCAAACACCTTGCGTAATCCTATCCTTTCGAGCACTTCTTCAATCGAAGTTGCGTACCGTCCTGCCTTCGTCCCTGGGCCGCTCAGTTCGTTTCCGACATCTTCCAGATCGACCTGGGTATAGAAATGGCGCGAGTCCAGATACCGGCGACGGTCAATCGCACGCTGGTAGGCCATCTGAACGATCCACGAACGGGCCGAACTTTTGGACCTATCAAACACCGTGCTCTTCTGATGAATGAACAGAAATACCTCTTGGAGCAAGTCGTCTGCTTCTGAATCGTCCCTGAGAATCTTGAACCCGACCGCACGCACGAGGCGCGCATAGCGGTGAAAGAGGCAGGCTAAGCCGTCCTTATCTCCATCGCCGATGCGAGCCATCAGGACTTCGTCTGGGATTTCGCCGCTCGCCGCTGTCGCCTCCACCGCAGTTGAACCTCCCGACGAAGTCGAGACCATCGGCAACCGAGTTGTAACGGACGAACTCAAGCCGCCTCCAATCGCATAGGGACCGGCGTCCACCACAAAATGAGGAATGCATTCCGTAGGAATCCATTCGTCATTGTGGGACGCTGCTTCCATCCGTGGCAGACCGCAAAAAACACGTTCAGCCCCTCTCTGGACCTGAAAAGGCGTTCGGACAAGCTTTCCGGCGAATGCGGAAGAAGCTAAGAGTGTCACAAGAAAAGGTCAGCTTTGAAGCCGAGTGTGATCGGACAACCGTCAGCCTGATAGAACGGGGCCTCGTCAGCCCCAAGCTAGAAACGATTGTGAAGATGTGTCGCGTCATAAAAGCAAAACCATCTGAGGTAATGCGCAGAATGGAAGAGTCGCCTTTTTATCAGGCCTAGACGCTTTGTGTACCCCTAAAAGATAACCTTGTCAACACAAAAGGCCTCTTTCAGAGCGTTTCAAGTTTCTGATTTGGCCGATATCGTCCTCTTCATAGACCCCGATGAACGAAGCGGAACTTTTCGGCCGGCTCCTCCGGGCAACTCGCAAGGATCGCAAGGTGGGCCTTGGGCAGCTCGCCGAAAAAGTCAACATTGGGGCGAAACACTTAGGCAGGATCGAGCGTGGAGAGAAAGTGCCGTCCTTCGAACTCATCATCGCTCTCGCTAAGGAGTTAAACGCTTCGCCCTCGATATTCTTCCATTTCGAGAACGCTAATGTTGATCCCAAATTCCTAACGCAGCAATTGCAAACCCTGCTCGCAAAACGTGACGCCAAACAGCTTCGAAAGGCCTATCGAGTCCTAGAAGCGACACTCGAACCCTAGGCCCCTGTACTGAACCGGTTTCCATCTCGCCCGTGATCCACATGCTATCTTCCGGTTCCAGAGTCCGGAGACTGCTTGCCACTGGGGAAAAGATAAGAGGACAAATCAGACTGAACATCTTCGAGGGCTTTCTTTATTCGGGGCGAAGGACTCTTGCCAAATTGCGGGAATTGCCCGAGCGTGTCGATTAGATCGGACAATACGTGCTCGTCCCTTATCGTCCGGTGGTGAAGAGCGTAAATGAAGTCGAAATTCGCTCCCTCAGCCGAGTGAACCATGCTTTCTAGATCATGGATAGGGACAACTGTAAGCGGGCGGATGAAGACACCCGTACGAAATCGGTAACGCCGTAGACGCTCCTGAAATTGCTTGTTGAGGTACCAGTTCAGGAAGGGAACTCGAAAGATATGGTCTTGCAACACCAGCACCGGCACGATGGAGCGGAAATGGTCCAACGGTAGCTCTTCGAGTTGTTTTCGAACAGCATCGTCCTCGGTGAATAATGCGCCAATTTTGTCTGCGAGCTGGTCGCATCCGGTCGCAAATTTCTTGTTCAGTTCCCCAATGAGGGCTTTTGAATTCCCGGAATAACGTGCACCTCGCGAAAGAAAGCCCCCCTTGTACTCTGCCGGCACGAGGACGTCGCCTTGAAGTAATATCCCGTCAAATGACTCATCTTTCGTGTCCTTCCACTTAGGGGCGCGAATATACTTTATTGGAAGATCAGTCTTCATCCCTTCGAATAGCCAGTGAACGTACTCTTCGAACAATACTCCCCACGCATTGAAAACCGTCTGCCGCCGCTTTATCGGTAGCTCGTCGTGGATCGTCCACTGCACTCCGGTATGGCATTTTTCCAAGACGAAAGCTAAATCCACTGGCAGCAGTTTTCCTTGCTCGACCCTCAAAAGGGGCCTCGAACGGAAGGCGACAAAATCGTGCCTCGGGTCAGTGTAAGTTTCGCTCTCGATTGCAGATTTGAGCTCTGCGATTGGTATCGAGATCGTGGCCAGGACGATGTCTAGCTCTGCTCTTGTGATTCCCGATTCTCCGCAAAATAGTGCGGGATTAATCAGCATGTATTCCGGTTGCGACTCAAATGGGTTCGCGCCTTGCAAGAAGTAAACGTAAATGGCAAAGATCACGAACAACCACCGCTCCAGCGGCATCCCAGCCAGTTCGTTAAACGCCCTTTCGAAATCAAACCCTTCGCATTCGAGTGCGATGCGTGATTTCACGCTCGGATCTCTCAGCAGTATTCGGTACATCACTTGAAGTCGGGGCATCAAGTGATCGGACTTTGGCGAATTGGTGAGCTCAAATCCAGCTATCGTTTGCGTCATCAATTCGGTTCGCCTCTCGTCCTCCGTGCCGGATTTGAGAGCCCTTCCCTCATCCTCCGTAAACAGGAGACTGTTCATCATGAGGCATGCTCGGCCTATGGCGTATCGAACCGATTCGTCTTCTTCGATCTTGGGTGGGGGAATCGGGTCGCAATGAGTGACCACGATTCGAAGCACATTCAGGAGGTTGTTTGGCAAGAACACAGGGCGCTCATCGCATTTTTCGGTCGGGAAGCGCTTTTTGAGTATTCCCAGTATCTCATCGTCAATATGGCCTGCCACGAGCATTTCCTGGACTTTGCCGAAATTCGGGCGGTCATGCTCCTGCATTGCGAACCGGAGCGCCATGTTTATACGAGAGATAACAAAGGCCGCATGACGTAGAGGTATTGTTTCGACAAGGGCGATCAGTTCCGCGTGGGTAGGCTGGCGATCAAATACATCGGAATAGGAAAAAACTACGCCGGAGATCACTAAGCCTCTATGGCGCCTAATATCGAGTAAACTCTCATTTTAGCGCCATGTTGCTGATCTGGAAGCCCAACTCGTGAATCGGCGGGTGCGCAGAAACTTAACTAACCATCGTTCAAGCTGACTTCTTGACCCACCGGATGCAGGCGCGTAGTATCGGCCCGAACTGCAGCGGTTCTGACGGTTTCGGCACAAGCGTGCATCTGAATGCTGATCTTCAGTGCTCGCGCTGGCGAATGCGGCTCCCCCGAAAGTGCAATGCCTCAAGTTGACCCATCCCGCCGAGAGTTCTCCCGCAGATGGATGGCTTATCCTCTCTGGTCCCTCATTTCGATGGTTGTTTGCGTTGTTTTGCTCGCTGTGGTTCTGGCAATATTCAGGACTAGGCTTCGCGCGCTCGACATGTTCTCTGCCTTCCTGCTTTTCGGGGCGGCTATTCTCTCTGTTCTGATTGTCCTCTACACCAGATCTTTGCGGCGCGCGCAAGAAGTACAGCTCGACACCGAAGAACGGCTGCAGCAGATGGCAGACAACATTCAGGAAATCTTCTGGATGATTGACGCAGAGACCAAAAAGGCCCTTTACGTCACTGAAGCTTATGAGACGATCACCGGACGTTCGTGCCAAAGTCTGCTGGAAAATCCGTCTTCGTACGAAGAACTCATCCATCCCGAAGACCGCATTCATGTACTGGCAAAGCTTGGAGAAGCTACGCAGACAGGACACTTCGATGAGAGACTTCGTATCGTGCGTCCCCGCGGCGAGGTTCGTTGGGTTACGGTGCATGGGTTTCCGGTACGGGATGCCGCCGGCAAAATCCACCGTCTTGTCGGCACGGCTCGGGATATCACTGCGCAGAAGGAAGCAGAAGATAAGGTTGCCGAGCACCTGGCCGCAGCCGAGTCCGCAAGAGCGGAATCCGATGCTCTAAACAAGGCCACTCTCGCGCTGACTGCAGATCTTCGGATGGACTTTGTCCTGGACAGGTTGCTTGAGTCCTTGTTGGAACTGGTCCCATGCGAATGTGCACGTGTGCTGCTCTTGGAAGGCGACACCCAGCTTCTTGTGGCCCGAGAAAAACTGCGTCACGAGGTTCCCAAGAAAGCTTCGGATTATCCGCTGACTCTCGACGCAGCGGACTCCCCGTTTCTCTTGCGCATAATAACGGCCCAGCACAGTGTTTTGCTTGCTGACACCAGAGACGAGAAAGAATGGTCCAGCTTCAAAGGCCATACCAACATCCGATCATGGCTTTGCGTGCCGTTGGTTGCATCCCAGCAAACCTTGGGACTTCTTTCTGTGGGCCACACACACCCGAACACATTCACGCAAGACCACCTCCGGCGGACCCAACTATTGGCGATCCCGGCTGCGGCGGCGATCCAGAATTCTCGGCTCTACGAACGTGCTGAGATCTTTGGGTCCGAACTCCAGCGGCGACTGACAGATCTTCGCCAAACAGAGAAAGCGCTGGAACAGTCAGAAGAGGGACGCCGGGTGTCCGAGGACAAGTTTCAAAAGGTCTTCCGTTCCAGCCCTATCCCGTTTTCCATCACGACGGTCAATGAAGGACGATTCGTAGATGTGAATGCCGCGTTCGAGCACCGATACGGCTACTCTCGCTCCGAAGTGATCGGCCGTACAGTCGGCGAACTCGGGATTTGGGAAGACCCGAAGGATCGAGCCATGATGATCGCGCAACTGCAGCAACGGGGGCCCATTCGGAACGTGATCACCCGGCTTCGGACCAAGTCCGGCGAAGTTAAGACCACGGCCTATTCCGCAGACAAGATCCAATTCGATGGTCAGTCCTGCATTCTTGCCGTTTCAGAAGATCTTCCGGACAACGACAAATCCTTGAATAACTGACCGTTCCGAATCACCGGTCCTTCGTCACGAACCTTTAAGGTCCAGCCCCTTCGCAATTTTCTGTCCCGAATCCGGGCCACCAAACCGAAAAACTATCACTCCTGTGCGGAAATCGCTCAGAATTATGCACAGCCTCGTATACGAAGCGCAAACTGTAAATCCCCTGGGGTTTTCAACCATGTTCCCCAACCTCGAAGTCCGTCACCTGCACGCAGTCGTTGTATTGGCCGAAGAGCTGAACTTCACGAAGGCCGCACACCGATTGCACATCACCCAATCTGCACTCAGTAAACAGATTATTGAGGTCGAAGAACAGCACAGGTTTCATCTGTTCACTCGCAACAACAAACGACATGTGGAGCTCACGGAAGTGGGCCGTATCTTCGTGGAAGAGGCTCGTTCGGCGCTCCGGCACATAGAGCGTGCTGTTCAGCTCGGGAGTGCTGCTCGCGAGGGGCGCGACAACATTTTGACTATCGGGCATTCGCCCGACGCCGACCAAGCCTGGGTCTCGGCCACTCTTGCCATCCGTCTGCCGCTGTACCCTAATGTCCGCATTCAACTCATTAGCGAATTCTCAAGCGAGTTGGTCCGGAGTGTGATGGCAGGCGAACTGGATCTGGCGTTCGTGACGGCACCGCTGGAAAACTCCCAGATCACGGCCGTGGCATTCGCTCAGACCCCTCTCTATGCGGTTGTCCCACAGACCCACGCGGCTGCCCAAAAGGAACACATCGTTCTCCAAGATGTGGCAAACGACGAATGGATTTTGCAGGCGCGGCGAGTTCACCCAGGCATTCATGGCGCAATCATGGACGCGGCCCGACGTGAGGGAATCGCTCCGAAACACACGCACGACATTATTACGGCGCAACAGGCGGTTCACTTGGTATCGGAACACGTTGGCGTGGCCATCCTCACCAAACCTACGGCCCTTCCCGTCCACGCGGAATGTGTAGTGGTAAAGCCGCTTATTGATACCTCATTGTGTTTCCAAACGTGTGTGATTATGAGAACCCACGACGATTCACGATTGGCAAACGAGTTCGCTCGGTCCTTCCTCCGCAAATATGCGCCGCAGCTCCTGCCGCCAAAGCAAATGGAATTGTGGCTGTCCGCCTGAGTTGCCAGCTTGAAAACAGCGATCCCGCCGCCCACCCGACGCGCAAACACCTGCCAGCGGGCATCCTGCGGTGAAATTCCGGGCACCCAGAAATGCGGGCGGACGGCACGTTTCAGATTCATGTCACCCAGATATGTGGGACACCTGTCCACCCATTACCAGGTAATGAACTAAAGACATATAGTCGGTATCGAGTCCCGCGAAATCCACTTCTCGACATATACTTTGATACCGGAAGCCCCGCATACTCCGGGAAGAACAGAACGCACATGGCAACGACACAACCTCGCCTGCTGCTGCCGGGACGACAGCCACAAGAACTCGTCCTGACGTTTGCCGGAAACATTGTTAAGCACCTTGGAGTGCAGATGTATGCCGGGCGACCCGTCCCGGCTATTGCCGAGCTTATCTCAAATGCGTGGGACGCTGACGCAAAACAGGTTGAAGTGCGACTGCCTCTCGATGAGGCATGGTCGCCAGACAACATGGATCAAGTCATCGAGGTGTCCGACAACGGCAACGGCATGAGCTGGGACATGGTTAGAGACGGCTACCTCGATGTGGGCCGTGACCGCCGTGAAGCCGAAAAAACAGATCATTCGCCTGGGGGGCGGCCGCTTCAGGGACGCAAAGGTGTAGGTAAGCTGGCGGGCTTTGGCGTCGCGGACGTAATGGAAGTGCAAACAGTTTGCAAGAATCTTGATCCAGCCGTTGGCAAACGGGTTTTGATCTGGTTCAGGCTTTCTCTCTCGGACCTCAAGAGAACTCCTAAGAATGCGCCCGTGGACTTGGTCTATGCCGGGCCCGTGAGCTCCGCCCCAGCGGGCGCAAGACTCAAGAAGGGGACCACTGTCACGCTGCGCCAGCTCCACCCGAGGCGAGCCCAGAACGCCGAGCGGTTTCGCAGCAGCATGGCCCAGCGATTCCTACTCATCGGACCGCAGTTCCTGGTCCGCGTAAATGGCAAGCAGCTTCGAGGAGAGAAGATAAAGCTTCAGTGGCGGTGGCCCGCCGACTCCAAGAAGTGGGAAACGGACAATGTTGAAGGCTGCGGACCCGTACAGTACTGGATCGGTTTTACGCCGCAACCCAGGAAGCAAAACGAAGGTGATCTGAGCGGAGTTCTCATCTACACGCGTGGAAAAGTGTCACAGGAGGCAACATTTTTCGAAATCAGCGGCGGCGTAACAGGACAGCACGGGCTCCGATATCTCGTCGGCATGTTGAGAGCGGAGTGGCTCGATGCCGGCATCGAGGCGCCTGATCTCATTGCTACGCCTCGAAGCTCCATCGCGTGGGAAAGCCCGCAAGGTTCCGCGCTGCAAACGTGGGGACAGCAACTCTTAAAGAGATACCTTGCCGAGTGGGCAAAGAGAAGGACAGAACTACGTGAGAAGCAGATTACGGAGCTCCATCCCAAGCTAAAGGCGCGCATCGAGGGCCTCGCAACGCCGTACAAGGAAGTCGCCTTCAGGTTTGTAGACAAGTTCAAGTCAATCGAGATGGAGCCTGACGAGTTCGAGTCGATTCTCTCCTGGTTCTTGGACGCACTCGAAAACGCGACGCTCCGAAGCATCCTTCAAAAGCTCCGGGAAACCGATGTGGCGGATCTCCGGCAACTGGACGACCTCCTGTCCAAGATGGAGATTCGCACGGCGGTCACGCTCCTCCAGGTCATCGACAGTAACCTAGCGGCAATCGAAACCTTGGAAAAGATGCACGACGAAGACGCAAAGGAGCGCGGGGTCATCTCTAAACACCTGGAAAAGAACCCATGGCTGATCGATCCGACCTGGATGCTCAACAAGGCCGAAGGACGGGTCAGCACGTGGATCAAGAAACAATTCGGCCTAGAATCAAAGGGCGGCAAAAGTGAAGACCGGGCCGATTTCTTCTGTGTTGCGGTTGGGGGAACCCTGCACATCGTCGAGATAAAGCGAGGCGCGTTTGTAGCCCACGCAAAGGACATCCTGCAAGCGGACAAGTACCGGAAGTATGTGTTGAAGCGCTTTGAGGAAATAACGGATGCGAAAGCAATGAAATATGCCATTGTCCAGAGCCACCTAATCTCTGCGGAACTGCACGACGACGCAGAAGACGCTAAGCAGGCATTCGCCGACAAAGGATGGGTGTTTTTTACAACCTGGGATGACCTCGTCGAAAGAGCCAAGCAGAGCCATCATCAATTCCGCAAGATTCTCCAGCAACGCGTTTCGGAAACCCCACCGTCGGGGGATTTTGGTGAGTGATGGATACGTAGCCCTTTTCACTCTAGTCGCCGAGTTGCATCACTGACTGTCCTGGGCCGGCCCATGGAACATGTGGTATATGGAGGAGGCGATGGTGGCTCTGAGCTAGGGAGGTCGAATTACGGAATCACGGCGATGTAAGACTACAAGCCGCTGACGAGCTTGGTTATACGCTGAAGCGACGAGCTTCTCTTCACGCAACATTCCCAAATGCGAACGACTTTCCAACCTTGACGGTGCAGCGCGCGAGTCACGCGTCGATCGCGCCTCCGATTATTTTCAATTTTATCCTTCCAGAACTTGACGTTCGATGTAGGTAGGGACTTGCATTTAGTGCATCCGTGCCAGAAGCAACCGTCTACGAATACAGCGATTTTGCGTCCCGGCCACGCGAAGTCTGGCTTGCCTTGAGAGCGCCAGTGCTTCCGGTAGCCGCGTACGCCGGCCGCCCGGAGCAATTTACCAAAAAGGATCTCGGTCGTCAGGTTGCCCTTGGAATGAACCGACGCCATAATCTTGGATCGTATTTCACTGCGAACGTTGTCCATAGCTTAAGCGCGCCGAGACGGCGCAAATATTTTAGCGCCGTTTGGCCAGATGGAGCTGCGAGGCAACCGAAGACGCCAGTGTTTCGGCAAAATCGCAGGGCAGAGCGTTCCCGATCATTTCGCAGACGTATTCCATATAAGGAGTGTCGAACACGTAATCGTCGGGGAACGTCTGAATTCGGGCCGCCTCGCGGACGGAAATCGTTCTAAGTTCCGAGGGATGTCCGAAGCGGCCTTTGCTCAAGGTCGTGCATCCTCCCGTTATCGTCACCGGCAGCTTATCCCAAGCCATGCGGCCGTAGACGCTACTGTACCCTTTGTCCACGTCTTTGTGGCAGTCGGGACGGAGAGACTTGGGTAAGTCGGCGCGGCTCGCCCCTGGCCGCGCCTTGCGTAGCCGAGCGATATTTTCCGGCGAGAGACGCCTGATCACATTCCAATTGACCCGGCGCGGCCCCCCGATTTTCCTGGAATCTTCAAGCAGTATCGGAGACTCCATTCCGAAAATCGCATCGCGGAGCGTCTTCCATGTGGGAAGGCCGCCCGCGCCGATTCGATGATGGGTGGTTTTGGGTAAGGACAACTCGACGCCCCGGCCCGCCAGGAGAACGAGGCGACGACGATTTTGGGGAACTCCATAGTTAGCAACCTGGAGGACATCCCACGTGTATCGGTAATTCAATTCCTCCAGGGTTCTCAGAAAGCGGTTGAAGAGTCGCTTGCCCCGACCCGCCAACCCCGGCACGTTTTCCATCATCACCGCTCGCGGCCGGATTTCCTTCACCAAGCGCGCCATCTCCATCACGAGATCGTTTCGCGGATCGCGCTTCGACGAAGTGTTCGTGAGCGTGGAAAACCCCTGACAGGGCGGACAGCCCGCCAGCAAATCGACTTCACCGCCGACGAGAGCCCGCAAATGACGCCCCTTGACGGTTCGCACGTCCTGCTTGATCGCGTGAACCTCCGGGTGGTTGGTTTTATAGGTGGCAAAAGCGTTATCTTCGATTTCGACCGCCGCCGCGACGCGAAAGCCCGCGCGTTTGAGGCCCAGCGTCAGCGCTCCCGCGCCGGAGAAAATATCGACCGCGATCAGTCGTTTTGATTTTGGGTTATTTCGCACTACTTTCCTTCTTGAGTCTTTCGGCTTCATCGAGAAACGACTTGTGCATTTGCCTCGTCTTGAGCAGAAACACTTTCCAGGTGATGTGGATAAGCTGCCCGGAGTCCTTCATTCCCTGGAACGCCGCGCGCCTGGTCCCGTCGAGCTTGACGGTGTCGCAAACCAGCGTGATGCGAAATTCGGGAAACAGTCTCTTGAATTCTTCGTGGCCGTCCATGTTGAGGAACTCGTCCATGAGGTCGCGGTACTTTACGATCCGATCCACCTCCGCATCGGTAAGTTTGTGTTGCGGCTGTTTGATCTCGATGATCTGAACGGTCGCGTCCTGATTGCTCATCACGAAATCGGCGCGCTTCTTCGGATCACTAAAATCCTCAAGGTTGAGGCTCTCTCCGGTCTTCTGCTTGTAGAACTTCACGAATTCCTTGCGCAGAGTCGAAAAGGATTGATTGGCAGTGATCGGAGACCACTGCGGGTCGATGAGCCAGGGGGAGGTCTGGATAAGCGTTTGAAACGCGGACTCCAGGGTCTGCGGATCGTCTTTGAGGGTCTCGACCGTCTCGATAACGCGAATGCGATCTTCGGCGATCCGGCCGAACGAGGCCAATTCAGCGATGCGCGCGGTTTTCAGAATTTCGGTCACGACATCCAGCGTGGAGTCGCCGGCCTCCGCCGCCGCCCTCAGTTTCTCGTCTAGCGTAATCACCGGCGCGAGCATCAAACTCAGCTGGACGAAGCTTTCGACATGGACGGGGTCTTCTACCTCGTCCGCGCGCATGGTCTGCCCAATCAACTTGGCGACCGTCATTGCCTGCTCGCGCAACGCCTCCTGGTCGTCTCTGGGGAAAGCCTTCTTAACGCGGGCTTCCAACTTCGAGATTTCCTTGAAGCGATCCCATGTTTTCTTTTTCATCGGGTCGCGGGACCGCGTCCCGATTTTTCTAACAACAGCTTGGCCCCACTCCTCGAACTTTTGGCCGAGCTCGTGCGCCCAGAGGATGTCTCGGCGGTCCGTCTGTATCAGATCCTCGTTCTCGTCCAGCCAATCAGCGTGCAATTCTCCGACGAGATAAGATCTGACATCGTGCTCTCCCGTGAACCCGGCCCTTCGGTTAAATACGCTCGTTTGGGCGGCGATTTTGCCCCGGCAGTAGATGCGAACGCCGGCCATGAGATCGTCTTTGTAAGGCTCTTTGGCGTAGGCCACCCAGCCTCGGACCGGATAATTCTTGCCTTCGTACGCGAATCCGGCGTTGACGTTCTCGACCGGCTCGCCGTCGGTGTCGAAGGCTTTGCCTTCGATCTCGCCATCCTTGTCCGGCTTGAAGGAAATCTTGGTGTTCTCCATCGTCTTGATGGCGAACTGGCCGACCGTGGCTTTGTAATTGGGGTCGCTGGGAGTTTTGACGGCGTCGATCAGCTCGATCTTCCAGTTGCTCGATTTGACTCCGAACCTTTGCGCAAGTTGCCTTGAAAAGTCCTCGATAGTCGGGACCCGGCGGTAGGCAAAACCGCGCAAGATGATTTTGGTTCCGGTCGCCTTGGCGACGGTCCCGTCCAACTTCCCGACCGTCGGTTCGTAGTCGAATTCCTCGTCCTTGAGAATGCCGTTGCGGTCCAGAATAAGGTGCGCGCGGAGATACCCTTTCGTTTGCTTGCCGTTTTCGTCGGTTCCCGCCGTAATCTTGCCGCCTGCCGTTATTACCTCGATCTGCTGACAGATTCCGAAAGGGGCGAGTTTGCCGACGCCTTTGTTGCCCATGACCTTTCGTCGGAATTCCTTGGATGTGCCCCCGCGTTCGTCTTTGCGCCGCTCCGCACCTACTCGCAGGTAGAAACGGTTCACTTCGTCGGGAGTCATCCCGCCGCCGTTGTCGGCGACTTCGATGGCGAATCCCCGATCCTTGACTTCCTCCTGGACGCGGGCGGCAAGATATTCGCCCATCGGAGCGGAGATCGTAACCTTCGTCGCGTCGGCGTCGTAGCTGTTGGCGACAAGTTCCGCGATCACGGCGGAAACCCGGTCGTATAGCTTGACGCCGAGTTTGTCGACGGTAAGCCGCGATATTTTCATTACATATTTCGGCGTCGCGGTCGCTTGCTTTTTCGTGATCATATTTCCGATCCGGTAAACGATTTACTCCACCTTCGATTTCCGGGGAACTGGCAGGCTTTTGTCTCCGCCTGGCCAGAGATCGGGCGCTTTCCGCGCGAGATGTTGATCGATCAGCCGGTAAACCCAAGCCTGTTCCGTGGTGCCTTCCCGAACGCAGAACATCTTGACCGCCTTTTTCATAGCGGCCGAGACACGAACATGCACTTGCCGTATCGGCGAGGCTCTTTGCATGCTAGCTTTCATTTTCCGCTACCGTTCAAGAGTAGTGCTAGATTGTTACCAATCTACCAAAAGCTGAGACACGTTGAGTGTACTTCTTTTGATTCACTCAACTCCGCAGTCTTTGAGCCGACAAACCGCTATAAATGTGAACCGCTATTGAACCGCCCGCCATGGACGACTTCTTCGCCGGTCTGACCTTTAGCAGTCGGCTGGATGATGCCGACCGTTCACATCCCACAACTACCTTGCATGTCCTAAAACCGACAAAACCGCCATCGCTGCAGACGGGTACCGGAGCCGTCTCTCTTCTCTATCTGACTGCCCCTGCCCTCTCGCCCCATCTCTCCGCGCGGTCTTCGTCACAACGTGCCTCTTTTCGTGCCCCACTAACGGACGGGTTCGGAGTCAACCTAACAGCCGCAGGCTAACGTCAAGGCACTTTTCGCGACATAAACGATGATTCCCTACGGGCTGCCCCTCATTTATTTCACGGTTGCCTGTGACGTCGCGCCTTCCGTGCGGCTGTTCCTTTTGCCTCTCTCGCCCCCGCCACGGGGGTCACTCAAAACGAAAGAGGCACATCATGACGACGAAGACTCTCAGCACAAGCGATCTCGCGCAGTTTGCCGGCAGTGAAAATTGGTATCGGCATGGAATCAACCGCAACGTTCTCTACACCGACGGTGCGCAACACGTTGCCGAGCACGGTGGCGCGTATTGGCTTCTCGACGAAATCGCGATCATTCAGCCCTACAACAAGGCGGTCGCCGCCGAGGAATTTCAAGTCTGGAAACTCATTGTACGTCTCGACCGAAGCGCTACGCTTACGTGCAGCGATGGCAACGATAACATCGTGTTCACCAAGCAGATCGAGTACACGGATTTTCCGCTGGATGAAATCACACTGTATTTCGCCAACAACGTAATCCAGTTGCCGAGCGAGTACTGAGCAACGCGAAACCCGCGCTGGCGTCCTCGCTGGCGCAGGTTTCTTCTGTGAATTCTGTGACAGTGAGGAGGCCGATCCACCACGATTCAGCCCCGAAACCCACTGACCATGTTTTGGTAGGAAATTACGCCGAGTATTACGGTTCTGCCGGTTCCTCCGGCTATTGACTCCTTTTTAGATCAATGGCCGGCTACTAGAGCGCTATGCCGTGCTGTTGTTGGAACACGATACATTTGCTAGTCTGAAACTAGAACATATTCTGATGGTCAAGGGCTTTTTCGCACCTACCAACAACGAGGACGACTGCATTCATGGCAACGGTTGCAATCACCGCGGGCTTGCTTAGTTGGCAAGCGGTTCAAGAGCAGGGTTGGAACGGAATCCTTATCGGAAACGGTGCCAGCCGCGCTGTCTGGCACAACTTCGCTTATGGTTCGTTGCTTGAAAAGGCGAAGTCGCATGAGATCGCCCATCCTCTAGCCGCTGCGGATTTGCAGGTGTTTAGCGGATTGGAAACAGAGAACTTCGAACGTGTCTTAGCCGCGCTTGCCACTGCGGTTCTCGTAAACAAGTCTTATGGAGCGAATACCGAGTTCTTGACCGCGAAGTACAACGCTGTACGAAACGCGCTGGTCGAAGCAGTTCATGCTGTTCACGTTCCCTGGGCTCTCGTATCCGAGGACATTCGAATCGGCATCAGAACGGAGCTCCTGAAATACCGGTTTGTTTACTCCACGAACTACGACCTGCTGGTGTATTGGGCCATAATGGAGGGCGGCGCAGAGGGTTTCAAAGATTATTTCTGGAATGCCGGAATGTTCTCCCTCTCAAACACTGAAGTATGGGGCAAGCCCACCACAGTGCTCTACCTGCATGGTGGACTTCATCTAACCAAGCTGGTAACTGGTCAGACGATGAAAAGAACGGCTGGCCTGATGAATCTGTTGGACAGCTTCGGGACAGACCCGGAAGGAGCCACGCCTCTGTTCATCTCAGAAGGCAGCTCAGATGACAAGCGGAGATCGATCTACAACTCTGACTACCTTGCCTTCGCCTACAATGAGTTTTCGCATCACGAGGGGCCACTGGTCATTTTTGGTCATTCACTGGGAACTGGCGATGGACACCTAATATCCGCCATAAGGCAGCAGAGCACGAAACGAATCGCCATCTCGATCATGCCCGGCGAGGAACACCAGATTGTGGAGGCAAAAGCGCACTACATACACTATCTGCCGGAATTCGAGTTATTCTTTTTTGACGCGGGAACTCATCCGCTTGGTTCGCCGACGCTGCACATTCCAGAAACTTAGCTACTGCACAGAATTGAAGAGGCTAAAACCTCACGGAAATATCGGAGCCTTCCACCTGGACACCCGAAAAACCGTTCTTGTCCAGCATTAGGGAGAGCGCCATACCTGCCGTCGTCTTGTCGAGCGTTGGGCCGGATCGAATGCAAGCAATGGGTAGTTTCTTGGCGGAGTCGAGCGGAATAAGCCGCAGATGCGGGACTAAGATTCCCCGAGAGACATGGAAGTGGATGGCTAAGGGTGTCGCGCCACCGTCGTCTGTGCCTTGCTTGTTCAATTCTCGTTCGCGAACAACAACGCGCCACTCCTTTTCAACCTTGAAGGCTTCATTCTTGAAACTCACGATTTCATCTAGAAGTATGTCCACTATTACTCTGAGAAATTCGGAGTATCCGCATAGCGGATTGTCGGTGATGGTTGCGATCGCTCGTTCCGTGTCTGGATTATCGAGGATCGCGAACAGCGGTTCCAAAATAGCGGTGCATTTCTTACCTTGCTCGCTCCGGTCGTACACCACTCTCACCCATTCACCCGTATACGTTTTCGGCTCTGGCTCGAATCCCTTGGGCGTAAACACGTTAGGTGGGACTTTGAAGCCAAGCGAGTGGCCTCCAGATTGGCCGTACGTCCTCCACTGGCTTAGCAGGTTGTCGTCTTCGCAGAAACACGCTAGGTAGATTGGCGGAATAACGTCTTTATTTAGGGGGTGTTCGCCAAACGCCTTGCGCAAATCTTGCGCCAGACGGACAGTTATCGACTCTTTGGGACGACCTTTCGCGAGCCAATCATCCAGACCTTCCTTGAGAACGCCATAGCCGTAGGTGATCTCAGCCGAATCGTTGAGGAAATATGCAGAGGATGCCCAAAGCTCATTTTTCTCGATGATTCCCTTTAGTCCATCTGCCGTGGTGTAGTGATAGATGATCCCCGTGGGAGGCACCGACTTTGCTGCTGTGAGTTCGCGACTGTGATGAAACGCTAAAACCTGATTGAACGCTGAGAGGGCCAGCTTCACCGCGGGTTGGTCATATTCGCTCAGCAGCTTAGTGTGCATTTCCAGCACGCAACTCCAGCGTGTGATCTGAGTGCTAGCTACAGACCACTGAAAAAGCCCCGACAGCGCAGGGGGCCTTTCTATTTAGGCAGCCAGAAGGCCGCCGAGAAAATCATCAAGACCATGCTCGATGAGGTGCTGTGCCACTGTGCGACATCCACGATTGCAACGTGGCCTGCTCAACAAAATGCCAGCCACCATCAATAATCCCAGACCGGTCAACATCTGTTTTTCATTCATAAACTGCACCTTTCTCGCAGCGATTCTACGCCAACCGTCTCACGAAATCCAAGATCGTACTAGACGAACAAAAGGCGAACACTGTATTATGCCATGCATGGACGAGGGGCGCAAGCGCGTGCTGGCAATTGTGGCGGGAATCCTGGTGGCGCGACACCTAAAAAATCCAGAAGATCTTCACGACAGCAGACCCAGCCCGAGAACTGAATCATTAGTTGCTAGCGCGGTTCAGTGGGCGGAACGGATTATGCGGAAGATCGATGGTGTGTTTCCACAGTAGAACAACTTACGGACGACTACAATTTGACTATGCCCGCCGAGTTTGAACCATTCGTGCAAATAGCTGGCCTGATCCACGCGCTCACAAATTTCGCCGATAACCTTGGCCAGACCACGCAGGAGTGGATGGAGCAACTGCAGCAGGGACTCAACGAACGAAGTCGCGAGTTCGCGGCGGCGTTGGCCGAGCACGAAAAAGAACAAGCCGAGGGATTCAGAGTCCTAGCTCAGGGGGGCTGGGTAGGCATGGAGCGGCACTTCACCTTCTCACAGGCTCGCTCGGTTCTTGAAATATACAAAGCTAAGGGAGAAGCCGCGATGAACGATGCTATCGCGAACTACTTCAATGCCAATGCTTGCATTAGAATTTCCGAAATCACCGATGGTCGAGCATTCCTTACCTGCGGGATCGCCAAGCGATTATCAGGGACGCTCTATCAGCGCATCGCGAAGGTCGTTTCACCTTGTCCGTACCGGCATTGCTCCCGCTGGTGGAGGGTCTGTCGGTCGAGATCTTGGGAAATGCAGTGCGTAATGAAAATGCCGTCAAAGCGGTCGCCCGAGACTGGAAGCAGCGAGAGTCGGAAGTGTGGGCGCAAGTATTTGCGGACGTCATCGAGCACGTGGTCTACAAACGCTATGATTTTCGCACTGACCCAGCCCCATATCTGAGTCGCCATGGCATTCTTCACGGGAGAATTCCGGATTACGCAAACGAAGTGAATTCCATCCGAGTCTTTCTGCTAATCGACGCAGTTGCTGACCTCTGGTTCGCTAAGCAGAAGTCAGTTTCGCCGTGATGTGGTCAGGGAGGGGCGTTCTCAGCCGTAGCCGTTTGCTGCCCTCGATCGTTCTCACGACCATTGGTTCTGGCTTGGGTGCATTCTTGTTGCTCACGGTGCCGCTCAAAGCCTTGCAACTCATCATCGCCGTAGCGATGATTGCCGTGGCCGTCTTCTCCCTGCTGAATAAGAACCTGGGACAGGCAAGCCATGATGCTCCCGCATCATGGGGCGGAGCACTTACTGGCTATGCTGCCACCTTCCTTCTAGCAATCTACGGTGGCTTTTTTAGCGGCGGTTACGTCACTATGCTTACTGCTGCTTTTGTTGTGTTCTTCGGTATGACCTTCCTGCAAGCTGTGGCCACTACAAAAGTAATCAACGTATTTTCTTCAGGAATTGCGACAGTAGTGTTTGTCTGGCGCGGCGTTGTGGACTTGAAGCTCGGTATCATCCTTGGCATTGCTATGTTTCTGGGTGCTCTACTGGGAGGCCGCATCGCCCTGCTCCTGGAGCACGGTCTGGCTGCGGCGGATCTTCATAGCGGCAGTGCCTGGCCTTGCAGCCAAGATGCTGTTGCCCTCGCATTAGGAAATGGCCGTGACTCAGGGACTGATACTTCGATTATCAGCTCACGAAGGGCCCATGTCGGTTGTGTCCCCTGTATGGTGATCCTCGATCTGAAAATGGAGAAAGTCATGGATTGCTTTCAGCGCCTCAGGGTTTGTTGTCTTAATTCGCACCCTGCCCCCCTCCCGAATCTCTTCAAAGCTGTAAGAAATTTCGGTGCGTTTCTCCTTCATCACAGGAACGCCGGGCGGGACCTTGTCGTGGACTAACATCGGTATGGAAAAGTCGCCGTTCGAGAACATTGTGGCAATATGCGCCAGATGGGACCGGATTGCCTGCATGTTCTGGGAATCTTTGCTGTCGTTGACGGTTACTTCAATAGCTCCACCGTCCGAGTACAGTCGAAAATGATGAGTGGTCTTGTCGTGCGGGAACCCCATTGCCTCATTACCGTGTTTTTCCACGTCGGCCTGATGCTGCGAAACCTCATTCATATGCTCTTTGTGCATGGGGCAAGACTGCATGTCTTGTGCCGCTAATGGCAGCCCGAACAATACAAGGAACGCGACTACAGTTTTCATGATCTTCCCTTTCTCCGAAATTGATTTGCTGGAGCGTCAGACTTCTTCAGCGCCTCACTGAGCGAGTGCAGCAAGTGGGCTTTTTGCCCTGGACCCGACCGCTGAATTCGGTGTTCCCAATCGGACAACACCTTCTTTAGGTATTGTTTCGTCCGCCTTAAGGCCTCAATGTCTGCTTCGATTCCCTTGAGCTTTTCTTGGGCAAGCTGGTACACGCGGCGGCACGGAGCGCCTCCGGCATCCCGAGCTTTCAGGACTTCAGCCAGCTCTGCAAGGGTGAATCCGATCCGAAGCGCCCTCTGCACAACCAGCACTCTCTCCACCGCGTTCGCGGGGTAGAGTCGGTAACCAGACTTCGTTCGCGACGCCCGTGGAAGGACGCCGATCCTTTCGTAGTGCCGAATCGTGTCTGGACTCACTCCCGTCGCCTTCGCCAAGGCGCCCGACCGAAGAGCTTTGGAACCGCTGTTTTGCACCATGAGCAGTATCAACCCTGGAATGCATTCCAGAGTCAAGGCATTTTTGTGGATCAACTCGAAGCGGAGATCGCGAATAGGTGTCTCGGGCGCGGCATTGCTCGAAATTCAGTGACCGATGGGGTGTGATGAATGCCGTTGACTTCGAGGGACATCTTTTGTTGTACTTGTGTTGTTAACCACGGTGAAGGAGTTCACCGCCAACCGCTGTCCCATTCTTAAGCCGGAACAGCTGATGACTCCTGACAAGCGGATTGTTTTGTCACGGAATCATAGTGCCGGCAACGATCCGCAGAAATAGTCGAGGTAGCGCTGCATGGAGAACGTGTGGGTAATGGCCGCCGTTTGGGTCGGCCTCGCCTTGATTGCGACGCTGGTTGCCATCTGGTTCCGGATCTCCACTGCCCTGAGTGAAATTGTCGTTGGCACTGTCGCCCAGTTGGTGATCGGTGCTCTTTTCGTGCACGCTGAACTCGGAGGGAAAACAAGTTGGATTAGCTTTCTCGCCGGCACGGGCGCCATCGTTCTTACGTTTCTAGCCGGGGCCGAGCTAGATCCCCAAATATTCCGGACGAAATGGAAAGAGGCGACGGTCATTGGACTAGTGGGTTTCTTCGGCCCGTTTTTTGGGTGCACGGCAGTTGCCCACTACATCTTGCATTGGTCTGGACGATCGAGCTGGCTGGCGGGCGTCGCCCTTTCCACTACTTCCGTGGCAGTGGTCTACGCCGTGATGTTGGAACTGGGTTTCAACGTTACGGATTTCGGGAAGGCAGTGCTGGCCGCCTGCTTCATCAACGATCTCGGAACCGTCATTGCGCTGGGAATGATCTTCTCGCCGTTTACGATCAAAACGCTCATTTTCGTGGTCGTCAGCGTGGTTGTCTTCACTATCCTTCCTTTTCTGACGCCGCGCTTCTTTAAGAAATATGGAGGGCGGGTTTCGGAACTGGAAGCCAAGTATTTGCTCTTCCTACTGTTCGCAATGGGGGGATTGGCGGTCTGGTCGGGCAGTGAAGCAGTCTTGCCGGCCTACATCATTGGAATGGTGCTGGCTGGCAGCGTGGGCAAGGATCACATTCTCATCCGGCGACTTCGTACGCTGACGTTCGGATTGCTCACGCCGTTCTACTTCATTCGGGCAGGGTCGTTTGTGTCCGTCCCTGCTTTGATCGCGGCACCACTGGTGTTTGCTGCGTTGTTCTTCGCCAAGATGCTGTCGAAAGTAATTCCGCTGTACCCCACGGTGAAGGCATTTGACTACAAGAAGGAAGAGGGACTGTACTTCACGTTGATGATGTCTACCGGCCTGACGTTTGGAACTATTTCTGCGCTGTTCGGGCTGAATCACGGTGTCATCACCCAGGCGCAGTATTCGTATTTGGTGGCCACAGTGATCGGGAGTGCCGTGGTCCCCACTATGATCGCCAACGCTTGGTTCATGCCGAGGCACTTGCTGGCCCCTAAGGCAAAGGAAAAGTCGGCGTTACCTCAGCCTGTAAGCGAAAACGCAAACTAGGAGGGAGCATGACGGGAAAACGACAGAACGCGTATTTTCGGAAGCTGCTGGTGGGCTACGACGGGTCCCCACAGTCGGAAAAAGCAGTGGATGTGGCCTTCTCGTTGGCAGAGTGTCTGGATGCGACAGTACTGATCTTTGCGGTTGCGCGGCCCCCGGAACCGTCGACTTCGGTCGAATTAGAAGCCGTACTGGACGACGCGAAGGAACACTTTGAAGAGGGATTCAAAAAGCTCATGGAAAAAGCCAGCGGGCGCGACCTCCACGTGAACACCGCCATGGCGGTGGGCCATCCGGCAGAACAAATCATTCACAGGGCTGAGGTGGACGGTATTGACCTCATCGTTTTGGGTCGCCGAGGACGATCCAGCATTTCCAGAATGATGTTAGGTTCGGTCTCCGAACGAGCTTTGAGATACGCGCACTGCCCAGTGATGGTAGTTCACTAGTTGGCCAGCGGGGTATGGCCTTTGAAGTGGAGCACAACGAATGAAGATCGACGATGCACGTCCACCAAAGGGTGTGTGATCAAGAAGGAAGAGTCTTGAAGATTGTCATCATTACTGATTTGCATGGGAACTACGAAGCTCTGCGGTGCCTACCGGAGACATACGACGAACTCTGGGTGCTGGGAGATTTAGTCAACTACGGACCCGACCCCGCTGGAATCGTTGACTTTGTGAAAGCCAAGAGCGCCGTCACGGTGCGCGGCAACCACGATCATTCCATCGGCTACGACGTAGATCCACGCTGTGGGGGACGCTTTCAAAAGATGGCGGAGACCACTCGTCAGTACACCGCTTCCGTGTTGAACAAAAGCCAGAAGGAATTCTTGCGCGAGTTGCCACTTCACGTGGAGCTTCAGAGGGAGGACAAGCGCTTTTATCTTTGCCATGCGAAACCATCCGATCCTCTATACGGATATTCTCCTGAGGATTCCGACGACTGGATTCGCGAAGTAGATAGCGTCCCAGTAGATGTGTTGCTTGTAGGGCATACGCACGCTCCGTTCATACGACGGATTGGGGATCGTGTGGTGGTCAATCCCGGTAGCCTCGGTCAGCCGAAAACCGGCAAACCGGAGGCATGCTACGCGGTCTGGCAGGATGGCGCTTTTGAACTGAAGTCCTTTTCTTATCCTGTGGACGAGACTATCGGGAAACTGCAGGCTTTGTCGTTTCCCCAAGATGTAGAGAAAGACTTGATCACCGTACTTCGGACCGGTTCTGTTTAATGAACTCATATAACTCATACAAAGGAGACTTATGTCGACGATAAAGAGCATTGATGCGCTGGAAATTCTGGACTCACGTGGAAATCCGACGATTCAAGTGAGCGTGACACTGGAAAGTGGGGCGACAGGTGTAGCCAAAGTGCCCTCGGGGGCTTCGACCGGAAAACACGAGGCTGTCGAACTTCGCGACGGCGATAAAAGCCGCTATAACGGAAAAGGCGTTTTGAAGGCCGTTCATAACGTTATTAGCGTTATCCAACCCGCTGTGAAGGGACTCAACGCGGCAGACCAGAAATCTCTGGATGAAAAACTGATCGCGCTCGACGGGACACCGAACAAATCCAAACTCGGGGCAAACGCTATGCTCGGGGTGTCGATCGCGGCAGCCAAGGCAGATGCGGCAGAAAAGAAAATTCCTCTTTATCGTCAGTTTGTCCCACGCGACGAGTATCTATTACCTGTGCCCCAGCTAAACGTACTCAACGGCGGAAGGCACGCCGACAACAACGTGGACTTTCAGGAATTCATGATCGTCCCGGCCGGCGCACCCAGCTTCAGCGAGGCGCTGCGAGCGGCAGCGGAAACCTTTCACGCGTTGAAAGAGGTTTTGCACCAGAAAGGCTATGAAACCAGCGTTGGTGATGAAGGCGGTTTTGCTCCGCGTCTGCGATCGAACGAGGAGCCAATGGAGCTGATATCCGCGGCGGTGCAGAAGGCCGGCTACAAACTCGGCAGCGATGTCGGCATCAACCTAGATCCCGCTGCCAGTGAATTCTATGAGGGTGGCCAGTACGTATTTCGCAAGTCCGACAAGTCGCACAAGAGTTCCGATGAGATGATTTCGCTCTGGACCGATTGGCTTAAGAAATATCCCGCACTCTTCTCCATCGAAGACGGACTCGCCGAGGATGATTGGACCGGCTGGAAAAAACTGACTTCCACACTTGGAGGACAGGTGCAACTGGTGGCCGATGACATCTTTGTCACCAATCCTGAGATCTTCGCCAAGGGTATCAAGGAAGGAGTAGGCAATTCGATTCTGATCAAACTGAATCAGATCGGAACCGTGACCGAAACGCTGCGTTGCATAGAGATGGCAAAACAGAACAATTACACGGCTGTCGTGTCCCACCGCTCAGGTGAAACGGACGATACGACAATCGCGGATTTCTGCGTTGCTACGGGTGTTGGTCAGCTAAAGACCGGCTCAGCATGCCGCGGCGAACGGATCGCCAAGTACAACCGACTGCTGGAAATTGAAAAAGAACTCGGCCGAAGCGCGAAGTATGCTGGCCGTTCTGCCTATGCGAGATGGAGAAAGTAAGGAGATTTGAACACCGCAGTGTCGCTCAAGCCGCGCTGGACCTGGCAGGTGCGCTCGTGTCTCAACGGGCGCATTGGCAAGGGATAACATGATGCCGGAATCTATCTTTGACCGAGAAGACGAAAGACAGGCCATCAGGCAGCGCCTCGCGAAGAGGCGCCCCTTCCTTATTCATGGACCCACTGGTGTTGGCAAGACTCTGCTGTTGCGCAGCTTGCTGACAGAATTCCCGTCAGTGCTTTACTGTGAAGATTCCGCCACCACGCACGTGGTGTTTCGCAGTCTAGCGAATAGCTTGCTGCGCCTCCGTAGTCCACGCGCGCGGAACGCCTTTCGGAACGAGAAGGCCATCAAGACAAAATCGGCCATCGCCCTGAAAGGAATTGTGATGGATGCCTTGAACGAGGGGCAATACGCGATTGTCTTGGACCACCTCGGACATCCTTCACACTCCTTCGCGTCAGCTGTTCGCGAAATGATGAGCTGGGGATCGACGCCCGTCAATGCGGTAGCCCTCTCAAGTCACATGGAGGACACCGGCTTTCTCCAGCCTCTTTACTCAGACCGTTCCCAGAAATACGAAATCCGAAACTTTGAGAAATCGGAGGCGGAGCAGTTCGCTCGCGAGGTGGTCAGGCGCACAAATCTCACAGCGTCGAACATGAATGAGTTCCTCGACAAGATCCTGCAATTCAGCGAGGGAAACCCAGGAGCAATTGTGGCGCTGGTGGAGACGGCGAAGCACCCAAAATATCGTTCGGAGGAACACATCAAGATCAGCCCACTCTACATCGACTTTCGCATGAATTGGAGAGTAGCTGGATGATTCGCGATGCATGGCTCGCTGTTGGCATAGGGCGGGTTGGCTCTTTGTAAGACGGGGTTCTGATACTACCGGTGATGTGACACGATGCCCGATGGATCGGCAAATTCGCTCAACTCGAATCATGAGCGCCGTCTGGGCGTGACCTGCCGCTACATCGATAAACTGCTCGCCGATATGGAGAGCATATTGAGTGTTTCCTCGTCCAGGCTTGCGTTCCCGCAGTACACTCCCGATCTTACTTCTGCCCAGCGGCGCGTGGTCGAGGACTACATCGGCCGTATCCGGGCGCAACTGATTCGAGTGCTGGATGGGCAAAACATCGAACGGCCGACCGCCGACATTCCTGTGGGACGGTCGCTCCATTCGACGCTTACGTTCGTAGACATCGCGGTTGAGGAGTTGAAGCCTGAATACATGCGCGGCTACGGTGAAGTCCCACCCCAAGCCGCGGTCGAATTGAACGGCATCGCTGGGGAACTCCAAGGTTTGGTGAGGCAACTCGATCATTATCTAATGCGTGGCACGGGAGAGAACCTACAGCAGCGGCTTGAGAGGTTAGAGCAAACGGGGGACGAGGTGCCTCTCCTCCGGAAGCTGGAGACGGTCATCACCGAACACGGGCTGGTGGAATTTCGGTCCACTTTATCGATGATTCTCGATCGGCTTGAGGACAATAGTTTCGAAATCGCCATGTTTGGTCGGGTCAGTTCCGGCAAGTCGTCATTGCTGAATGCGATCCTCGAAACCGATGTACTTCCGGTCGGAGTGACTCCCATTACTGCGGTTCCGACGCGGCTTGCCTATGCCGAATCGCCCTCGGTCAACGTCTGGTTTGCCAACCGCTCACCCGAGCGTTATGAAATTTCCCTGCTACCGGAATTCGTCGCCGAGCAGCGCAATCCAGGCAATGAGAAACACGTAACGAGAATCGTGGTCGAGCTTAGCTCACCTCGCCTTCGAGATGGCATCACTTTTGTGGATACGCCCGGACTTGGATCGTTGGCCACTCGCGGAGCTGCTGAGACCCTTGCCTACCTTCCACGCTGCGACCTGGGCGTGGTTCTGATTGATGCCGGATCGGCACTAACACCGGACGATCTTCAGACCATCCAGATTCTCTATGACGCGGCGATTCCTGCGACGGTCTTGCTGAGTAAAGCCGATTTGCTCACCGCGCAAGAGCAATCGCGCGTGATCGAATATGTGAAGGACCACATCAGGAAGGAACTGAACGTTGATCTAGCTATACATGCCGTCAGCGTCGTTCGTGAAAGCAAGAAGTTGCTCACCCGCTGGTTCGAAGATGACATTGCGCCTTTGTATAGCCAACGACAAGATTTGAAGATCCGCTCAATCCGCCGCAAACTCGGAGGGTTGCGGCAGTCGGTAGAAATCGCCTTGCGCACGCGGTTGCGCCGCAAGGACCAGATTCCCATCAAGAAACTTGAACGACTGCGAGTGGTCGAAGCCGAGCTGCGTCAAGCTAGCGGATGGCTTGAAGAAATAAAAAAGACCACACGGGGCGCAGCGGACGAGTTGCAGCATTTGAGTTCCCGAAAGATGCTTCAGATAGCTGGAGCTTATCTGGTTGAGTTGTGGTCGTTGCAAGCCTCTGACGAAAAACCCACATCCGAGATCGTGACCAGCGTGGTAACACGAACAGTTCGAGAACAAACGGACGCTCTCCGGCGGCAAATGGACGTACTCGCTCACAAACTGACTGAAACTCTTCAGTCGGCTGCAAGGGTTCTAGAGATAACCGACGTGCCTGCCGAGGAGGAATTCGCCAGCGTGTTGCGAGAAATGCCAGTGTTCGATCTTGGACAGCTTACGTTTCACCTGCGGCGGCCAATGCTGATTGCATTGCTTGGGAGAAAATCGTCTGAATCGTTTGTGACCAAGCGGCTGACAGCGCGAGTCGGGGCTCAACTTTCAAGTTCTTTGTCCACATACCGCGCCTTGCTTTATGACTGGTCCGACAAGACACTGGGACAAGTCCAACGCCGATTCGATGCCTATGCCAATAGCTATCGTGCTCAGCTAGCAAGGTTGCTGGGTAACCAGGAAATGCGAACCGGACAAGACGAAGACGGCATTCGCCGCGATTTGGAATCGTTAGAAAATACACTAAGAGAAAAAACCTTGGCTTCGTGACGTGTGCGTGTAGCTGTAGATGAAGAGGAAAGGAACAGAACGACTTGCTGAAATATCTATTCGTTGGCATTGGAGGCTGTCTGGGGTCGATTCTGCGTTTTTGGCTTGGCAGTTACATCGGCAGCAAAATGGGAACTCGCTTTCCCTACGGAACACTCGTCATAAATGTCACGGGTTCGTTTCTCATTGGCTTGATCTTTGCGTTGCTGACCGTGAAGACACAGTGGAGTCCCAACTGGCGATACTTGATCCCAATTGGCTTCATCGGAGGCTACACGACCTTTTCCAGCTTCGAGTATGAGACGCTGCGGTCGATTCAGGATGGGCAAGTCGGACTGGGACTTCTCTACGTGGCAACGAGTGTGGTTTTTGGGTTCGTAGCGGTTTGGGGAGGCATGATCGCAGGGAGGGCAATCGCGTGAAAGCTGACGCTACTACACAAACAAGCGTAGGTCAGGCGCTCACCAAAGGCGCGTGTCCTATCTGTGGGATTTTGAAGGATTTCCAGTGGACGCTGGCTGCCATTGTGCAACCGCAGGCAGCTCTGCGATTGTGCAATTTTCATACTTGGTCGCTGGCTCGTTCGAGAGGCGGCTCGCTTGAACGCTCCACGCCTGGGGAGAGTGTTTCGAGTGTGTTTCTGGAGATGCTAAAGGGTTCTCCCGCGGGGAAAGTGAGCAGCGATGATTGTGCGCTCTGCCACCGCGTCCGAGAAGAAGAAGTAACCCGCTTGCGTGAACTGGCGCAGCAGTTCCAGCGCCCTATCTTCGTCCAATGGATGAAAACCCAGGGGAGTCTTTGCCTGGACCACGCTGGGAAATTAAAGGAATTTGTGCCTTTGCGCCTTCGAACACTCATTGACGGAGTCGTGGAACGGAATCGCTCGGAGCTTCGCGAGGAACTGGAGGCCTTTCATGAGCAACTCAAGCAGGGCGTACACACCGGAGGCGGATTGCTGGGCCGCGTAGCGGAATTTCTGGTAGGTCAGAGGGGACTCTAATGTCAGGAGGACAACATGCTCACAGCGGGACCAGGTAAGAAGGTCGGCATCTACGTGGCTGAAGATCAGCATTACCACGGGAGCGCTTCGTATGCGGCCATTCTGGATTTTCTCTTCTTCCACGGTGTGTCAGGCGCAACCGTAACACGCGGTATCGCCGGATTTGGCGCAGATCATCATCTTCACACGACGAGTCTCGTGGACTTGGCGGTCCATCTACCTGTGAAGATCGAGTTCATCGAAACCGCGGAAAAAGTCGCTGAATTGCTGCCCAAACTACAAGCGATGGTGGGTACCGGGCTGATCGAGATGCACGACACTACGATCGTCAAACCTGCCGACAACAAACAGAAGCAGGCGGAGACGGAAAGGCCCGCACTAAAGCGCGAGGGCAAGGCCAAGATGATGCGGATCTACATTGGGGAAAACGATAAGTGGAACGGAAAGCCGTTGCATGAAGCCATCGTCAACGGCCTGCGATCGAACGATATTGCCGGGGTGACAGTTTATCGGGGGATTCTAGGTTATGGAGCTAATCGGAGAATTCACAAGGACGCGGCGCTGAGTCTTTCTCACGATCGCCCCATCCTTCTGTCAGTGGTTGACACCGAGGACAAACTGAAGGCGTTCATGCCCGTTCTCGATCAAATGGTGAAGCAGGGCCTGGTCGTGCTGTCCAACGTAGACATCATCAAGTACGCGCATAACTATGAGAAAACCGAGAGACGGCAGGAGGCGCGGTCATGAAGCTCGAAGGAAAAGCCAGGTTGTTGCGCATTCATTTTGGCGAGGATGACAAGTGGCACGACAGGCCTTTGTACGAAGCCATTGTAATTAAGTGCCGAGAACTCGATATCGCGGGTGCCACCGTGTTCCGCGGGATCGAGGGCTACGGCGCGAGCTCAATCGTTCACAAGGCGCATCTGCTGCGGTCCTCCGACCGACCCATCATGGTGTCCGTGATTGATACCGAGGAGAACCTCAAGAAATTGCTTCCAGCTCTGGACGAAATGGTTGACGAAGGGCTGATTGCAATGTCCGAGGTGGAAGTGATTCGCTATGTACACCAGGAAGGAGTGCGCTCTCCAGCTGTGTAGCCAAGCTACAGGATAAAAGCAACTCCAACCAAGAAATGAGCTATGTGGATAGACGCGAAACCTTCCGAAGATCGGCACGTACCTCCTGAGAATTCTCAAGGAGAGTCAGCACTCTTGCGCCTGGCCGACTTGGCCGAGGAGTTTGAGGCCGAACAAATTGCTTCCGATGCGCGGTCCGTCGCGGAACGAGTGTCCGAGGGACGCTTCTATGTTGCTTGTATCGGCCAGTTCAAGCGCGGCAAATCCTCAGTCCTCAATGCGCTCGTCGGCGACAACGTACTGCCTACGGGCGTCGTGCCAGTGACCGCCGTCCCAACGATCGTCCGCTACGGCAGCCGCACAGCCGCTCGGGTGCGCTTCGAAGCCGGTGAGTGGACCGATATTCCGGTTAAGACCGTCGATGAGTATGTCTCTGAAGAGAAGAACCCTGAAAACACAAAGCATGTTGCCGCACTGGAAATCTTTGTGCCCAGTCCGCTGCTTGCGACGGGCATGTGCTTCGTGGATACTCCCGGATTGGGATCGGTGTTCACCGGAAACACCGCAGCAACGCAAGCATTCATTCCCCATATTGATGCAGCACTAGTTGTGATTGGGGCTGACCCTCCACTAGCAGGGGAAGAACTGGTGCTGGTTGAGGCCGTGGCTCGGCACGTTCAGGATCTCATTATCGCTGTAAACAAGGCGGATCGAACCACAGATTCAGAACGGGCCGCGGCGGTGGGTTTCGCAAAACGGCAACTCGAAAAACGGCTCCACCAACATTCTATTGGTCCTTTATTCGAGGTCAGTGCCGCAGAACAGCTCGAACATCGCGGAACTGGTCGAGACTGGGGCAAGCTCGTCGCGGCACTAGACAACTTGGTCGAAGGATCGGGCCGTCGTTTGATCCAGGCAGCCTGCGAACGTGGACTAGAGCGGATCAGCGAGCAGCTTCTCGTGATCATCTCGGAAGAGCGCGATGCACTTCAACGACCGATCGAAGAGTCGGAGACCCGCATTGCCGTAATGAAGCAGACCATTGCCGATGCAGAGCGTTCGATGAGGGATCTTGGGTATCTTTTTATGGCTGAACAACAGCATATTTCCGACCTGTTCGTCGATGACCACAAGGCGTTTCTCGCGCGCGTAATGCCGCAGGCGCACAAGGAGTTCGACGCCTCACTGCCATCGATATCCGGATGGCTAGGTCCATCGTATCGCCGGCGCACTTTCCACGAGGCGCAGGAAGTGGCACGCCGTCATGTCATGCCATGGCTCAAGCCCGAGCAGGAGAAAGCAGAGAACGAATACCGGCGTGTAGCGTTGCGGTTCGTAGAGATGGCAAACGAGTTTCTGAAGAAACTTGCGAATGCGGGCATTCCCGAACTGGCGCGGATGCCCCATGCTCTCGATCCGGAACGCGGATTTCGCGTACGCTCTGAATTTACCTTTTACGAATTCAGAGACGTCGTGCAGCCTGCCTCACCAGTGCGGTGGCTGGCTGACCTGGTTCTTGGCCTGGTAGGCGCCCGATGGATAGTTAGGAACGAGGCCCGAAGGTTTCTCACTAGGCTGCTCGAAACCAACAGCACTCGCGTGCAGAGCGACGTTCTCAACCGGGTTCAGGAAAGCCGGGGGAGGTTAGAAGCCGAGATTCGCAAGCTACTACACGAGGTCACTCGCATCGCGGAACAGGCACTGGCGCGCGCAAGAAAGGTGCGAGAAGAGGGTGCCCCAGCAGTTCAAACTGCATTACAGCGGCTCGACTGCCTGGAACAGGAAGTGCGCATACTCGGTGCGCAGTGACTTTGAACCCGACGTATGACTTTATTACGACTAAGCCTGATTCATCGCGCAACGATCAATGTGCCCCATGCGTGCACACGTGCACAAGGGCAATGAGAGGGCAATTACGATTCCAACAGGTTTCAAATAAGGACAATACGTTACTCTTTGCGCCGCGTAAGTCCATTAGATTCTGTTAATTGTCGCCCTCATAACCCAAAGGTCGGTGGTTCAAATCCACCCCCCGCAACCATTTACGGATTTGAGGGACTACCGGCGTAGTCCCCAATTCCCAAATCACTGGATCGCGGCTGTTTGGAGCCTTAAATTCTTCAGGGAAACTTCCTTCGCCCTATCCTTCAGTTGCCTTTTGATCCAGTTGCCTTTTGATCGCGGGTGGCAAAACAAGATCTGCTACCCGGCTATTGGCTCGGCGCTTGGTCTTCTCAAATGCTGAGCCGTAGGTATTCATGGTCGTCTTGATGTCGGCGTGCCGCATGAGGCGCTGCTGCACCCCGAGCGGCGTGCCGATATCATCAATCAGCGTTCGATAGGTGTGCCGAAAGCTGTGCCAGCCCACTCCTTGCAATCCGATCTTTTCACCTGCTGGTCGCAAGTAGTCTTTCTGAATGGCATCGCCGTGGACTGGGCGTTTCGTATCCGCATTAGCGAATAGCCAAGCCTCCGGCGTTTCGACACATTGCTTTCGCCAATCCTCCAGAACGGACACGAGCTTGGAATCCAGAAACACTTCGTCCTCTGAAGCTCCGGTTTTTCCGCCGTTCCAGACGTAGCGGCCCACAATGGATCGGGTCAACGTCAGTATCCGCCCCTTCAAATCAAAGTCCGGCCACTGCAACGCCCTGATTTCGCTGATGCGCAAGCCCAGGCACATTGCAATCATGACCATCACTTGGATGTGGTACGGAAGCTCTGCGAGAAGAGCCTGATATTGCTCGACCGTAAGCACAACTTTCTTGCGAACACGTTTCGTCACGCCCTTGATTTCTACTAACTGCATCGGGTTTCTCTGAGTCTCCAAAATTTCCCATTTCATCGCGTACTCAAAAATGCGATGGAGGAGACCCTTTATGTTGGACTTCGTTTTGGGAGAATGCTTCAGCTCCTTCAACCACTGTTCCACCTTGAGGGGCTTTTTCACTTCGGCCACGGGAGCCTCGCCCCATTGTGGCAAAATGTGTCTCTTCAAAATGGATACGTAGGACTTCTTGGTTGAATACCGTTCTGGCATTGCTTCGTGCATGTATCGCCTTACCAATGCTCCGAACGATTGACTGGAAGACTGCTCGATCCGCTGGTATCGAAACTCTCTCGACCCCAGCCAGGCATGATCTTCCGTTGGCCATCCTTCCGCATCTCCCGCTAACATTACGCTGCGCTTTCGCGTAATGCCCATCTCGTCCGTTTCGTAAAAGCGCCAAACCCAGACATCCGGGCCTCGCGTTCTCTTCTTGCGGACAATCGTGCCCACGTCTTGCTGTGTGCGTTTCAAGAAGCTTTCCTCCTTAAAGCGCGCACGGATGACGCTTCTGACTCTACACGACAACGCATGTGCGAAACTAGCTCTGAAATTCGAAAACGCCAGCGCTTGCGGACTCCGTTGCCTATGGGATGTGCGGGAAGCCAGCCCTCCCGAGCCATCTTCTTCACGGTCACCGGGCTGATCTTCAGAAAATTTGCTGCTTCTTCGGGCGTTACGAAGGGTTCGTTGTCTTCGGCTGGATTCATTTTCTACTCCGTCCCGGATCTTCCGACGGGCCCAATTTGCTGAGCGTGCAGCAATCATTGCGACGTAGGTCGTCTGACCGGGGAGCAAACGTTGCACTTGACACTAACGCACGTGTACCAATACAGTCAGTACGTAACGTTACTATATTTTAGTGAGGCTGACCCCTTGGCAGACAAGACATCAATCCTGCAGCAGCCGGTGATCTCCATTCGGATTTCCGACGAGCTGCGTCTAAGGCTCGAAACTCTGAAGGAAATCATGGCCGCCAAGAGCGGCGAACCCGTCTCAACATCGGAGGCGGCAAAGCAGCTCCTTGAGTCCTCCAAAGAGGAGCGATTGGAGTTCGTAAATCTACTCTCGGAGCCAACCGATTCCCTGGTTAAGATTCGCGGGAAGGTAGACGCAAAGCTGCCACTTTCGCAAGCCGAATGGACCCTGATTGCCTACTACTGTCAGCAGGGTGCGGAGCTGTTCGCAAATACCGGCCAGACGGACATTTCCTTTGAATCTCTCGCCGGAATTCTTGAAGCTTTCCTTGCCGTTTATGGACTTGTATCCAAACAGAGAAAGAGGGGTCCGATGGCCCCTTATCTCCTCACCAATCTGCCCTCTGAAAGGCAAACTGAAACGAAGCCTTCAGAAGAGATTGCAAACGACGATGTACGACGGGCCGTGAACCGAACCATTCACACGCTAAAGAACGCTAACAGCGAGACTCCGCGACCGATTCATACCGCTCGACTTCTCTACATGGTTCTTGACAACGAAAGGCTTCTAAACATCGAGAAGCTGAATGAAGCGCTGCGACCGTACTGGCCGATTCTCTGGCGCGTGTGCGCCCGTGGCCACTATCTCCGCCATGAAGAGCCCCTACGGGATGGTGCATTTTGGGGTGCCGATTCTAGGTTGAGAAATCCTGGGCCATTGCCATCGTTTCAGGAAGGCGAATACCGTCTCGAATTTCACCGGGGGCCGGAGACGGAATTTTCCGTCTGGTTGTATTTTCCCGGAAGGTTTGCTCTGCAATATCCGCTCTACGATTACCCACGGATCGCGGAGCTTCGGACGATACTGGAAGGGTTGGAGCTGCGCGACACACTGATCTTCTGGGAAGGTCGGTATTTCCTCGCCTCCACGTGGCTCGACGAAGAGGAAAAGGTCGGCGTCGTATTTCGCTCTCGGGACCACGGGATCGCCCTCACATTTCATCATGACGATTGGCAGGCGATTAAGAGTCTGTTTCGCCGGGGTTGGCAAGCCCCCGAAGTGCGCCGTCTGTGGGACGCGTTGGCAAGAGAGTATGGCGAACTGTAAGAACGGCGGTGCTTCGCACCGGAAGAAGGGTGGACACGACACCCCCAAACGGGAACTGCGGAACGGCAGACAGCAGCTTTGATGTTTACACAGGTTAACGTTCGTTGCGTCAGCAGATTGGATGGCTTAGTGAAAACAACCGTGGTAGCGAGCGATAACTGCATTTTGCGACAAATTGCTTCTGGCGTCGATCACGTAAACGCGTTGAAGCACAAGAACTTTCTATGAACCAGCATTTTGCTGCTTGATGGCGCGGAGCAGGACGCAGATATGGGTAACAAGGCGGTTTCCCCAATGAGTATTCGCCGCACTCAGGCCACTCCACAGTCCAGTCTGCCATTTGGCGAAGAGGCGAAGCCCGGATTCCGCACAAAAACCGCCGCCACGCGGCTGACTCCCGAGGAACTTTCCGAGATTGAAACTGCCGCCGAAGGCGCGGGGCAAGCGCTCTCCGAATGGCTGCGCGCGACCGCTTTGCACGCCGCGCGGCAGCGTCCCGCCGACCCTGCGGAACTGGTGTTGGCCGAGATTTGGGCACTGCGTTATGCCCTCCTGAATCTCTTCCATGCTGGCGCTCAAGCGGCATCGGAAGGCAGGCAAATGTTGCCCGATTCCATCCTCAAGATCCGCGACGAAGCCGATGCGCGCAAGCTGCAACAGGCTCGTAAATTGCTCGACAATTTTCTCGCACCGCAGGGCATGAAACGAGGACGGAAACCATGAATGGCATACCGTTTCCCAGACGTTTTCCGTGGCTGCCTGCGATGGCAATACTGGCCTTTTCCGGGGCGTTGTTTCTGTGTAATTGGCTGGTCTGGACGCCCATGCAACGCTACTACCTGGGAAGCTATTTGAGGTGCGCTTTGTTCGGAACTAACCCGGCTTCGAGTACCGAAGTCCGATGGTTGTACAAGACCGCACCGCACAAGCAACAGGAATTGGCTACGGATGCCGACGTGGTTCCGGCAACTGCGGGCGACGACCGTGGAATCCCGATGCAGCTTTCGCCAGCGGCGCGGCAGGCCGGTTGGAGCGGCCTGCTACAGGGGCCGGATGGATGGCTCCAAACAGTCAGACTCCAGCCGTTTCTTGAGGCGCAGTTCTATGACGGAGAGAGCTTCTGGCGATTGCTATTGACGCCCCTGCTTTGGGGAGCCGCGATGTTCTTTTTTCTATTGGCGGGGGGAAGTATATTGCGGAGCCTGAACGCATATGACCAGTGGGATTTGGAGAGGATCGAATGGGGCGAACATCCGACAAGTTGGCCGCAAAGATGGAGAAAAAAGATCGGCAGAACGCGATTCGGCCTGCCGGGATTTGCGAGCCGGAAGATACCGGAGATTGCGCGGAAGGCAACGCCACAAACACATGCCAGCATTCACGCCGAGTCGTCGAAGAAGCCGATCCAGCCGGTGCTTCCACTCTTCGGTTCGACCATCGCTGCCGCCGATGACAGACTCAAAAAGCGGTTTGCCTCGAAGGAGACGAAGAGAATCGAATGACAGGCAAATTGCCGAGAACACGTTTTTACTGCATTCACCGTCGGCGCGATGACGGTTCCCCGCACAGTTGAGGAGCGCTTATGCTTACGATCTCGAAGCCGCTTTCAGCCAGTCAGGCGCGAACATACCATGCGCGGGAGTTTGCCGCGCAGGAACAGAACTACTGGAGCCGCGACCAACAGGGCCACAGTGAGTGGCAGGGCAGGCTCGCCGAGCAGTGGAAGCTCACCGGCGCAGTTGAGGCCGAGCACTTCGCGCGGTTGAGCGAAGGCCAGCATCCGCACACCGAAGAGCAGCTTGTCCGGCACCAGGTTTCAAGAACCTATGAAGGAAAGTTCGGCAGAGAGGTGACCAGCGCCGAGCACCGCGCTGGATGGGACGCGACGTTTTCCGCTCCGAAGTCGGTATCGCTTACCGCGCTTGTGGGCGGCGATGAACGGGTGCGAGAGGCCCATCGGGAAAGTGTCCGCATGGCGCTTCGGGAACTTGAGCGATACACGCAGGCGCGGATCGGCAATGTACATGCCCCGGAGACAACCGGAAAATTCATCGCCGCCACTTTCGAGCATGATACCGCGCGGCCCGTCGATGGCTATGCGGCGCCGCAGCTTCATACCCATGCCGTGATCTTCAACATGACCGAGCGGGAGAATAGCCAAACGCGCGCTTTGCAGCCGCACGAGCTGTTTGTGTCACAGCGCTACGCCACGGCGATTTACCGATCAGAACTGGCGCTGCGTCTGGAAAGGCTGGGCTACGAATTAGAGCGCGGCAAGCATGGGCAGCCGGAAATCCGGGGCTACACGAAGGAGTATTTGGAGGCTTCCAGCCCGCGCCGGGAACAGATCAAAGATCATCTGCGGGAGCAAGGCATCGACGGAGCGGCAGCGGCTCAGATCGCGGCCCACCATACGCGCGACCGCAAGGAACTGCTTTCGCCTGAAGAAGTGTTAGGGCGGCACCGGGAGCTGGCCGCACAGCACGGGCATCAGGCCGACAAGATAGTAGCGCAGGCGCGGGAGCATGGACAACAACAACGACAGCGGCACGTCTACGAACCCGACCAGGCGGCGCAGCGGGCCGTGACCTATGCCCGCGATCATGTTTTCGAGCGCTCGGCGGTCGAGGACCGGCGCGACATTCTGGAAGCGGCGCTCAACCGCGGCATGGGGCAGACCACGTCTGCCCAGGTGCGGCAGGAGTTCGAGCGCCGGGTGCAGGCGGGCGAGTTTCGCGCCGTCGAGCGCGCTGGGGCGGGCCCGCAGTACACGACCGCGGCGATGCTGCGCATGGAGCGCGAGACCATCGGCCACATGCAGGAAGGCAACCGGCGCGGCTACAGCGATCCCATGCTGGTTCCGGGAAGAATTCGTCTCGAAACCGAAGACCGGCACCCGGAGCTGAATGCGGGGCAGCGCCAGGCGGTCGATCAGATATTTCTCTCCCGCGAGAAGATCGTGGGTTTGGATGGAGTCGCGGGCGCGGGCAAGACGACGACGCTGGCCGTCATCCGCGAGGGCGCGGAGTGGGACGGGTACAAGGTGGAAGGCTTTGCGCCCACGTCCCGCGCGGCGCAAACGCTGGCCGATGCCGGGATCGAGACCATGACCTTGCAGGCGCATCTTGCCCGAGGCCAGCGCGTGGATACGGGAGAGCACCGGCTTTATGTGGTGGACGAGAGTTCACTTGCGTCCACCAAACAGATGCACGAGTTTGTCGGGCGCCTGCATCCGAACGACCGCGTTCTGTTGGTGGGCGACACCCGCCAGCATGAATCCGTCGAAGCCGGCCGCATTTTCGCGCAGCTCCAGGACGCCGGCATGAAGACGGTGAAGTTGGAAGAGATCGTGCGCCAGAAAGACCCGGAGCTGAAACAGACGGTCGAGCAGTTGGCGCGCGGCCAGGTGGGAGAGGCCGTCGCCGGGTTGGAGCGGCAAGGCCGCATCCATGAGGTCAAAGGCCACGAAGAACGCATTGCGGCGATCGCAAAGGAGTATGCGAAGTTGCCCGAGAACACGCTGGTTGTCTCACCCGACAACCGTTCCCGCGCGGAGATTAACCAGGCGATCCACACTGAATTGCAAGCGAAGGGCGTGGTCGGCAAGGAAGAGCATCGCACCCAGGTACTTGTGCCGCGTCAGGATCTCACCGGAGCGGACCGCACCTGGGCCGAACGGTACAACGTGGGCGATGTGCTGCGCTACAGCCGCAGCTCGCAGGAAACCGGCATCGGAAAAGGCGAATACGCGCGGGTGAAGAGCATCGACGCTCCCAGCAACCGGCTGACCGTGGAGCTGAAGGACGGCACGGAGAAGAGCTACGATCCACGCCGCCAGCAGGGTGTCTCCGTTTATCGGGAGGAGGAGCGGGCGTTCTCCACCGGAGACCGGGTGCAGTTCACCGCGCCCTCGCACGAGCTGAAGGCGGCGAACCGCGAGCTGGGAACGGTGCAGGGTATCGGCCAGGACGGACGGCTGAGTCTGAAGATGGACGGAGGCCGCGAGCTGCAGCTCGATCCGCGTCTGCATCCGCATCTCGATCATGGCTATGCGGTGACCAGTCATTCCAGCCAGGGGCAGACGGCGGACCGCGTGTTGATCCACGTCGATACCGAGCTGGGAGCGAAAGACCTGCTCAACAACCGCATGGCCTATGTCGCCGTCTCGCGCGGCGCATACGATGCGCAGCTCTTCACCAACGACCGCGAAAAGCTGGGCGCGACGCTCGGGCACGATGTTTCCCACCGCAGCGCCCATGCGCCGGAGGTGAAGCAGGAGCAGGCATCACAGCAGGCAATTGCGCCGCAGCGGGAGATCGGGCCACGGCACGAACAGGGGCCGGGCTTCGGAATTAGTATGTAGCCCCTACCTGCCTCGGATGATGGGAGCGTAGCCCAGACTGTCCGCGTGTCAAGGCCGCAGCCGCTAGCGCGGTGCCTTCGGCAGCCTTGACACGCGGACAGACTGGGCAAAAGATCTTTCCACTATTCCGGGGCAGGTAGAAGAAACAAACAAATACTAAAACGCGACTGGCCTTTGGTTTATGAACCCAACGGTCGGATAATTTATTTGAGGTACACCATGTGCCCACCCATTGATCGGCTAGGAGAAACTGGCAAGAATGCAGCGCAATCGGCGGCTAAGCACGCCTCGGAGTATCTTCCGCTCGAACTTCTGAAACATGTCCGGGAGAACGATTACCATGCGTTAAACGTTGCGATATCCGATGGCATTCGAGAGATGTTGGGAGTTCCGGGAACTGGCCGCAGGATACGAAAAGCTTTGCCATATTTGTCGGTTGGACAAGCCCAGATGATTGCTCACAGCGGAATGGCTCGGGCGATGGAAGAAGCTACTTTCCGCAAATTTCTTCGACTGGGCATCAAACTAAAGCGAGTGATCATTGGCCCGAACGCATGTCCAATCTGTCGAGCGAACCATGAGCAAGGCCCTGTACCCGTCGCTCAGCCATTTAGGTCTGGTCACTTGTATGGCCCGTTCTGTCTTGGCTGCTGCTGTGCAATAAGCGCAGCTAGAACTTCTTCCTAATCGTTTCACGAAGAGTGGATCAATTGAGCTAGAATCGAAAAATGACAAGTCCAACCAGCGACACTCCTGTCCAAGAATACGAAATCAGTATTTCGATCAAAATCAAGCCCAGTGTAAAGATGCCGGATGACCTTGCGGAGGTTGAGAATATGCTCAACCGCGACACGTCTGTGCGGCGTCACCTCCATGACGCAATCGAACTAAGCTTAATAAACCTGCAAGGTCTGCCCCTTGTAAAGCCGGGAAAGAATTACGAGAAGGCCGACGCCTTCGACATGGGTCCGGTGAAGATCGAGCGGAAGCCTCAGTGACCACGCAAAGCCGGGCAAAGAGGAATCTGCCATGAAATCTAGTCTGCTCGTCATATTCATCCTGCTGGCGAACGTTGTTTCGCAGGCCAAAGACAAGCAACCCGAGCAGGTCAGCAAAGACCTACTTGCCATTTCAACTGAACACGGAAACTTTGTCCTCACGAAGGTTGTGTACAGTGGCGGAAAGATGTTGGGGTCTGTGAGGAATGACACAGATCGAGGGTGGCGATATGCAAGTTTTAAGGTGAGGCTCTTCGACAAGGACAAGCGAATTGTTGTCGCCGACGATGACAAGCTGGAGGTCGCAGATTTACAGAAAGGTGCGACCAAGGATTTCACGGACGAAATTGGGCGAAGTCCAGCGGAGGTTCTGAATGTCGAGTTTCACGCTCATTCTAGAGTCACGGATTTTGAGATAATCTTTGATTCAGACCATAGCTACTACGATTCCAAGTACGTCTTCTCCCTGATTAAGCCTAAACTCAGCCAGACCCTTGAGTTTGAAGATGAGCTGATTGCCATCGTCCTAGACGTGGGGACCAAGCAGATAGGCTTCACGATGCAAAACAAGACTGACAATCCGATCAGCATCGATTGGAACCAAATCTCCTACATTGATCTCTCTGGCACCGCCCACAGAGTGATCCATCAAGGGGTCAAACTGATTGATAGGGACAAGCCGCAAGCTCAGACTGTCATACCTCCGACAGCCAAGATTGTAGATTTTGTGTATCCCGCTGATCTGGTTACTTGGCGAGAGAATGACTGGGAGGAGTTGCCTCTACTTCCTCCATCACAGGAAGCACTGCAACACAAAGGCCAAACCTTCGGAGTATTCATACCACTGGAAATAAATGGTCAGAAAAAGAATTATCTGTTCACGGTGAAAATAGTGGACGTACAGATTTGAATGTTCTCCGGACGGAGGCAGACCCGACTGCCGCCCCGATTAGCATTAAGGCTGTTTCTAAACGGTGTGCGCGGAGCCAGCCAACCAACTGAGACATGCATGTTGCATGGACGCACACCCAACCGCTAAACTGCTAATGGGAGTGGGTCGTCCGACGCCCTCCTGTTTTCCGAACGTAGAAAAAAGCCCGTTGCTGCGGGCCTTTTCTATTCTAGCGGTCAATTCGGCCACTATCCCCTGACGATTGTCATTGCCATGACCACCGGAACGGCTCATGATTGATCGGTCGAAAGGGTGACACAGTGAAAACTTTCGTGGTGCTGCTTCTATCCGCCTTGTCCTTCGGACAGATGCCCATGACGAAAGCCCAAAAGCAAGACTGCGCCGATGCGACCAAAGCATTTAACGCCCAACCCGCTTTCAAGCTATCGCTGGAGAACTACATGGCGCTTTCTGAGGCTATGCGTCAGGCTTGTGGGACGAACGTCACCCCGGAATTCTATCCAGTGTCGAAATACGTAAGGAAAGTGGGTGTTCTCTATCTAAAGACCATCGAAGAGTTCGAGAAGCACTGTGACGGGCAGATGAGCAATGCCGCCGTTGAGAGCGAGTGTTCCGCCGCGATGGCCAACTGGCAATCAGCCTTTGACCAGATTGAACCAATGGTGGATATCGAGCTTAGCGATTCAAAATCCGTTGGGGATATCCGCACGTGGGAGTTACTCAAAGAAGCCAAGATGTCCACGAAAATGCATCTGCTAGGCTTCATGTTAAACGGCGATCCGGGCAAGGCGATGATGGAAACATGGATGAATGCGATGTCAACGTGCCGCACGTATGCGGAATTTGCTGTTTTCGGTTCAGGAAGTCGGACTGCCGACGCCGATATTGGAACCTACAGCGGTGACGGCGGCTGTGCAGAGTTGATCCATACGGCCCTGAACCCCAAACCAGCGCCTCAAACCATCTCCCCAGAACTGCGGGCAAAGTGCATTCCGTTTGCTGATGGAAGCGTGGATAAGGTTCTGACGAAAACAATGCCGCTGCCACCCAAGGAATGCAGGGAAGCTCTGGGATGGATGCGGGATTCCCGGCTTAGCGCGTTATACGATGGCCAGCCCGAGCAATGACCTTCCCGCTCGAAACCGGCGACAGCGCAGGAGGGCATCGCTTCGTAAGGCCGAACCCGGCGCGGTGTTCCCCTAATAACCTTGTCCGTCGCTGCCAGAACGATTACAGTGGCGTCATTGAGGAAATGACGCGACACATGGAACGGGCAGACGCGATGAAGATGTTTCTGGCGTTTTTGGCTCTATTCTCAACGTTGGTTTCTACAGGATGTTCACATTCTGCCCCGGTTGGCGCTCAACCCGTGGCCGCTCAACACGTAGTTCCCGCGGCTGCTCAACCCGTAGTTGCCCTGCATGGCTACGAACTGGCGAAGACTTGGAGTGAGCAGACCATGAATGAGAACATCAGGTTTGCGGGCACCGTTTACGAGAACTGGAACTTCGGTAAGGTAGCTGCGAACCAGAAAGCCCGGATAGACACGTTAGAGTATGAAATGTGTGTCGAGGGTGCGCAAGCCGCACAGCACGGCGATGACAGTCTTGGTCCTCAGACCCGCGCTAAGTACAAGTGTGATTCCCGCATAGATGCTATTGAAGACGAAGGCAAACGCTTGGAGGCTGAGAGCAAGAAGTGAAGCCTTCCACGCCGGACTTGATAACAATCGAATACAGAAGTGCAGGTGTCAGCCGGGACGAAAGCGATTTGCAGAAGTATCTTGAGGAAAAACTAGAAGCGAAGATTCTGGGCGACTTCGTAGAGTCCGACCATTGGCCGATTACTACTCTGTTCTTGGCTCCGGCTGCTGTGCCTCTCGCAAAATACGCTGGCAAGAAGTTGATAGATGTACTGGCGGACTTGCTGCGAACGTGGCTTCAAGAGAGACCGAGCATTCCAGAGGTTGTACTGTACGGGCCGGATGGAAAGGTCATCAAGAAGGTATCGAGAAAATAGGCTGTGTCAGGCAGCTACTTTATCCCGCATTCACTGTTGAGCACACTCGGGTCGGGAACGTCAAAGGTGAAAACGGAATCAGAGTCAGCGTAAGCAGATGAACCCACAATCAGTTTTCTAGCCCAGTTGTTTGCCTTCTTGTTGCGTCGGTATTAACCACCGCCGAACCCAAACGGCCCGTACATGAGGTTTTCAAACCCGCTGAATGTGCCTTGGTGGGTATCCGCTTCACTCACCAAGCCACCACAGGTTTGTGGTAGTGGCCGAAATGTGCGTTGAAGCCTAGTTCGCGGGCTTCTCTCGTGGTATCTCACACGCCGATTGGATCAGGTATTGATCTATGGATGTGCTCGTGGATTCCATGTCGTACTTCAAGAGCATCTCGTTGGTGCTGATAGCGCTTTCGAGTAAAGCTTCCGCTTTTCGGTTTTTTATAGGTCGGCCCTGCAACTCTGCAATTTGATCTTCAAGCCTCAGGTTTTCGAGTTGCTGGCGACGTTCATCGTTCTTCAATGTGATTTCGAGGTTGAGCGATTCAGCTTTAGCTTTGCGCTCTGCTGCTTGGTTTTTCGCCGCTAGGCATTCTGGCGAGTTGGCTCTCTTTTCTTGCGCCGATGGTCCGCAACCGACCAGCAGAACGAGCAACGCGATCACGTAGAGCTTCATAAGTCCTTTACCAATTCTTGATTCAGAAATCCGACAGCGAGCCCACTCGGCGCATTCGCATTTCTCTCGATTTCGCAATTGCTTCTGTACTCACGCGAGTCCTCATCCTTGTAGACAATGGCAAACTTCAACGAGTCGATATTGGCCGACCGCATTACCGCGAGCAACTGTTCCCCACCAAAGCCCGGCTGCGCAGAGTGGGCCAAGCGTGCCACAATGAGGCGGTGGTGATCTCTTTCAGTTAGCAGTGGCACCCTGTCGGGGAATATCAGCGTGTACCCGGACCACGCGACAGGCACAGGCGGGATATGCACGTCGGACGCTGCGTAGCCGGGGTTGGCAATCGTCAGTCCGCAAGCGTCCCCCTCTTTTCCATACGCAGAGGGCCGAACGTTGGGCCTATGTTCGGGCAAGCCCGCTTGTTTGGGCCGGGGAAGCAATTTCTCTTGTTCTCGCCTAGAGCTGAACGCTGCATCTATCCCGGCCCACGCGAGCAAGAGCAAGGTGACACCGAAGAGACACCAAGCAACCCACGTATGCCCTTTGAAAACATTGTTCGCCGATAGAATCGCAGTCGCGATTGCGTTAAGCATTGCTGCTATAACCAAGATCACGGGATTTACGTGTCTCATCCCCGCCTCGCTCGACTTCGTCTGCGCGCGCGTGCTTGAGCGTCGGCATCAATCCTGATCAGCGCCTCAATCAGGGGGATGCGGGAAACGTCGGAAAGCGCCTGTATTCTGCTTGCCAAATCGTGCATTCAAATCCCAATCCTTTCGACTTGCCCCCACGCTCACGTCATCGTTGCGCCGGTCGTAAAGACCGGTGGTTTTTGCGTTCGAGTGCCCGGCCATCTTTTACGCGACTTCGATGCGCCCGCCGTTGGTGAGATAGTCGGTGATGCCGGTGCGCGGAAACTGTGGCAGCCGATTGCGGTTTCAATTCCCGGTGATCACTTCAAAAGCGATTTCAAAAAGCGTCTTAATTCAAGGCTTTCGAGCAGCGATATCAACTCGGATCACGTTCAAGTAGTCGCCAGCGGATTGAAGCGCCTGTTCGGCATCATGGTGAGAAACAAATCCGGTGTCATCATAAAGGGCCATATTGCGCTTCCGGCGTAGGCGATCAAAGACAGTTAGCAGACCGGCATGTTTCTTGTCGATGCGCGACCCCACAAAATCGATGATGGCAATGTGGTGCCCAGGCTGACTTCTAGCACGAAACCCATGGCTGAACATGAACCCCAGCGAAGCCTTGAGCATTGCTTCGTAGGCTTGCTGAAGGCAAGCCTCCTCGTCAAAGGCGAGAATTTTGTGGGCCGAGGCGAGTTTCTTATCCGCGCTCGTGAGGAAACGGTCGATCTGCGCCCAGTCAACGACGTGTACTTTTAGTTTCTTCATCTGTACCTATGAGCGGAATACGCTTATTGTGCCAGACGTCCTCCAGAAACGCATCCTTCCGAGCGCGGCGCGACTCGAATTCCTTCGGCGTGAGAACCGTGTAGTTCATTTCGCGACCTAGTTTCCGCTCAAGCGCTCGCACGGCCTGTGCTAAATCTTCCTCGCGCGGGGAGCCAATTACGAGCACGTCTATATCGCTGGCAGCGTCCTGCTGGTTGCTTGCAAATGAACCGTACAAGTATGCCTCGTCTATTCCCTCAATTCTCTTGAGGGATTGCGCGATCAGGGGTGCTGCACCAATGGTTTTCGCAACGATCTTGCGCACTTCATCAAAAACCGGATACTCCCGGTTCAGTTGAAAATACTTCTGGCGGCCACTCACTTCAGACGCGAATAGACCCTCGCGCTCCAGGCGTCCCAACTCTTTCGACAGGTTAGACGGATCGATGCCCAGCCGCTCCGCCAAGTCCCGCACATGGTGGCGGGCCGTCGGGTTCGTAAAATAATAGGCCAGCAGTTGCTGGCGCGCCTTGGAGCGAAAATCAAGCATGTGGTAGAAGTGTACCACACATGTGGTAATAGTTGACAACATTAAGCGCCGTGATTCCGCAGGGACAACCTCCGCCCGGAACCGGCGGCGAATGGATTGCTAGCCAGGTGCTGATCCTAGCGGGCGGACGAAAAACGAGGGACTAGACGGGGACTAGGGACTAAACGAGGGACTGGGGTGCGTTCCCTACACGAACTTACAGGTGCTTAGGTGTCATCCGTGCGCTTGTAAGTTGTTCTGTATCAGTTTCCCTTTGAACTCATAACCCAAAGGTCGGTGGTTCAAATCCACCCCCCGCAACCAAACATCTTGTTAGACTTCAACGGCTT